>Ga0310837_100403_pt1 | contig 32649 bp, 27 predicted proteins | sample SM_ome_5_FD_201315 | JGI IMG/M metagenome (GOLD analysis project Ga0310837, IMG submission 201315) | Sorghum-adapted microbial communities enriched on stacked mutant (SM) sorghum from Joint BioEnergy Institute, Emeryville, California... ...
TTCGCAAAATGTAGTGCATGAAATGTACTTCGTACTGCTGTTTTGCGTCGTTTTGGGAAAATGAAGTACACGGAATGTCTTTCGTCTTCTGCGCGAAGTACATTTTGTGCACTTCATTTTATGGATTAGGCCGCACTTGAGGCAATGAAGTACATTTCATGTCCTGCATTTGGTCGTTATTGGGCAAAGCGGGCGGTTTTCGCAAAATGTAGTGCATGAAATGTACTTCGTACTGCTGTTTTGCGTCGTTTTGGGAAAATGAAGTACACGGAATGTCTTTCGTCTTCTGCGCGAAGTACATTTTGTGCACTTCATTTTATGGATTTGGCCGCACTTGAGGCAATGAAGTACATTTCATGTCCTGCATTTGGTCGTTATTGGGCAAAGCGGCCGATTTTCTTGAAATATAGTGCATGAAATGTACTTCGTACTGCTGTTTTGCGTCGTTTTGGGAAAATGAAGTGCACAAAATGTATTTCGTTTTGCTGATGTATGCCGCCTCGTCCGTTCATGTTCTCCGGTTTCTTATCCCTCCAAATCCCTCAAAAGAAGAAATACTCGATTGCGCGGCGATCCAGCTCATAGGCCATTTGCCTGCCGCTGCTTCCTCTGGACACGGGTTTGAGCCAACCTTTGTCGCACAACGCTTGAAGCATTTTGATCGCCGTTCGCCGGTCCACGTCAAGATGCCTGGCAATCTCCATCGGCCGAATCGGTGAACCCCGGACAACCGCCAGCTTCACCACTTCCTTCTCCAAAAGCACGGCATGTGACGGCGATTTCGCCGGTTCCAGGTTGTTCAGCACCATCCGCAGCAGCTGGCGGCAAACGTCCGGCCGTTTCTCCACGTCGTGATAGGCGAAGGAAATCGTGTGAATTCCCATGCCGTACATGAACGTTTCGCGGTTCAGCTCGTCGCTGTACGACCGGTGATCCGCATCCCGCACGTGCGGGCCCCATCCCTTCACCTCCAGATTCAGCCGCACGAACCCCGGCGTCCACATAAAGTCCGCGAAATAGGGGCGTCTCCGCCAATCGAGCACCTCGAACTCCGGATGCAGGTCATCGAAATTTCCCCTGATCGGCCACCAGACGTTTTTCAAAAAAAGCTTTTCCGCGTGGGCATGGCCCATTTCCAGACGCAGGCGGCGCTCGCCGGTGCGGCGGTCGAGATGGTGCTTCAGCCATTTTGCATGTTCGGTTTCAAAATCGGACATTGCAACGCTCCTCCCTTCGCAAAAAGCAAAACGCCCGCTTCCGCATTTTCGCGGAAAACGGGCGTTCTTCGCCACAAACCCAACCCCACTATACACCATAAAAAGGAAATTGTCCACGGCGCACAAGGCTTCTTTTCGGTTTCGGTTCCACGATGGCCGTTCGTCCGGAAGGGGCCAAACTGCCAACGGCCGTAACTGGGACGGTGGCAGCGAGGCGACGAAGCGGCTGCGACCGGGGCCGAAAAGGCGGCTGCAAGTTGGCGAACCGTCGTCCGCGGGCCTCTCTTGCCTTTTCTGTTCATACTGTATATACTGTATATATGCAGATAACGCAAACGAAGGGAAGGCCTTGCCGTGAAAATCGTCCTGTCGAACGCTTCCGACGAACCGCTGTACCTGCAAATCGTCAACCAGGTCAAGGAGCAAATTTTGCGAGGCGAGCTGGATGAGGCCGAACCGCTTCCCTCCATCCGCAGCCTGGCGAAAGCCCTGAAAATCAGCGTCATCACCACCAAACGGGCATACGACGAACTCGAGAAGGAAGGCTTCATCGTCACCGTGGGCGGCAAGGGCACCTACGTCGCGCCGATGAATCGCGAAATGATCCGCGAAGCCAAAATGAGAGCGGTGGAGGAAAAAATGGCCGAAGCGGTTGCGGAAGCCAAACAGATCGGCCTGCCCCCGGAACAGTTGAAACAGATGTTGGACATCATTTATGAAGGGTGAGAGACGGACATGACGACCGAAACAACGACAACGACGGATAAGGTGCTGGAACTGGTCAACGTTTCCAAAACGTATGACGGGTTCTCCCTGCGGGACGTCACCTTTTCCCTGGAGCGAGGGTACATCATGGGCTTCATCGGCCCGAACGGGGCGGGCAAAAGCACCACCATCAAGCTTATCCTGAACCTGGCGAAAAAAAGCGGCGGGCAAATCCGGTTGTTCGGCCTCGACCACATCGGGCATGAGCTGGAAATCAAGGACCGGATCGGCTTTGTCAGCGACGAAAATCTGTATTACGAAGATTTGACGGTGCGGGAAATGAAAAACGTGGTGCGGGGCTTTTACAGCAAATGGGATGAAGGGGCGTTCAGCCGGTACCTCAAGGACTTCAACCTTCCTGCCGACAAACCGATCAAACAGCTGTCCAAAGGGATGAAAATGAAGTTTTCCCTCGCCGTCGCCCTTTCCCACAACGCCGAACTGCTCATCATGGATGAACCGACCTCGGGGCTCGATCCGCTCGTGCGCAATGAACTGCTGGACATTTTGCAGGCGGCCATCGAGGACGGGGACAAATCGGTGTTCTTCTCGTCCCACATCACGTCCGACCTGGACAAAATCGCCGACTACATCACATTCATCCACAACGGCTCCGTTTTGCTCAGCATGACGAAGGATGAACTGCTCGAGGAATACTGCGTGGCCAAAGGCGGTCGTGAGGAGCTGGCGACGCTGGACCGCGGCAAGCTGATCGGCGTGAAGGAACAGGCTTTCGGTTTCGAAGCGCTGGCCAGGCGGGAAGACATCGCGGGAGCCGGGGCGGGAATCGTCATCGAAAAACCGACGTTGGAGGACATCATGCTCTTTATGACGAGAGGAGGGGCCCGGCATGTTGCATCTCATTAAAAAGGATCTTCTGTTGCAAAAAAAAGCGCTGCCGATTGTCGCCGTCTCGCTGTTGTTTTTCGCCGCAGCGTTTTCCGGCGCGGGAAGCGTCGGCCTGGTGATCAGCACGTTGGCGCTCGGATACATGCTCGTGTACGACGCCGGCCTGCGGGAGGACAAGAGCGACGGCAACAAGCTGCTCGCCTGCCTGCCGATCCGCAAATCCATCGTCGTGCTTTCCAAGTATGTATCCGTCTATCTGTACGCGGCCCTGATCCTGATCGGCAACGTGGTTGTCCGGCTTGCCGCCGTGGGGCTCGGTCTGGAAAACTACACGTTTCCGATTACGCTTGAGGGGGCCGTCGGGGCGATGGCCGCGCTCACGGTCATTTTTTCGATCTTCTTTCCGCTCATTTTCAAACTCGGGTTTCTCAAATCGCGGACGATCAACATGATCGTGCTGTTTGTCGTCGTGTTTGCGGGGACGTGGGTGTTGTCGGCCGTGGCGGAACGGACAGGCGTCAATCCGCTGGAGGCCGAGCCCGGGCCGGGGGTTGTGTTTGTGATGACGGCCGGCGTTTTGGCGTTGCTGACCGGCTCGTACTTCCTGTCCCTGTCTTTCTACCGGAAAAGAGAGTTTTGACAAATTCGGGCCGATCGCCAGTTCGGATGAACGACCGGCAATCGGCCCTGCGATCAATTTGGCGGAATTGAGGCGTTGGCGACAGGCGCATGTCACATGTGTCGGGAAACGCCGGGCCAACAGTCCGGAGCTTGCCGACGCGTGAAACACCGGGTCAACGTATTGTGCGGGCCATTTGGCGAAACGCCTTGTCCGCGGCTTCGATGGTGTCATCCACGTCCTTTTCCGTATGGGCGATCGTGAGGAACCAGGCTTCATATTTGGACGGCGCGAGGCAGATGCCCTGGTCCAGCATGAGGCGGAAGAAGGATGCGAACCGCTCGCCGTCCGCCCGCCCGGCTTCCTCGTAATTGGTCACCGGGTGGTCGCAGAAGTGGGTGGACAAGGCGCCGGCGATCCGGTTGACGGTGAGCGGAATGCCGTGCCGCCGGGCCGCATCCGCCAGGCCGGCTTCCAGCTTGCGGCCGAGGGCGTCAAGCCGCTCATAGGTGCCCGGCTCGCGCAGCACTTCCAGGCAGGCGATGCCCGCCGAGACGGAGGCCGGGTTGCCGGCCATCGTGCCCGCCTGGTAAGCCGGTCCGAGCGGCGCCACCTTCTCCATCACTTCGGCCCGGCCGCCGTAGGCGCCGATCGGCAATCCGCCGCCGATGATTTTGCCCATGGCGGTCAAATCCGGTTCCACCTTGGCGGGATCGGGGAACAAACGGTACGTCTGGGCGGCCCCGAAGTGGAAGCGGAAGGCGCTGATCACTTCGTCGAAAATGACCAGGGCGCCCGCCGACCGCGCCAGCCGGCACACGTCTTCGAGGAAACCGGGCTTTGGCGCGACGATGCCGAAATTGCCGACGATCGGCTCGATCATGACCGCTGCGGTTTGATCGCCCCAGCGGTCCAGCGCTTCGGCCAGCGCCTCGGCGTCGTTGAACGGTACCGTGATCACTTCCCGGGCGATGCTGGCGGGCACGCCGGCGCTGTCCGGCGAGCCGAGGGTGGACGGGCCGGATCCGGCCGCCACCAGCACCTGGTCGAAATGCCCGTGGTAGGACCCGGCAAATTTGATGATTTTGTCCCGCCCCGTGGCGGCGCGGGCGACCCGGATGCAGCTCATGACCGCCTCCGTGCCGCTGTTGGTGAAGCGCACTTTGTCCAGGGAGGGGATCGCCTGCTTCAGCATTTTGGCGAAGGTGATCTCCAGCTCCGTCGGGGTGCCGAACAGCGTGCCGCTTTCCGCGGCGCGCCGGATTGCCTCCGCCACGTGCGGATGGGCATGTCCGAGGATGATCGGGCCGTAGGCCGCCAAATAATCGATGTAGCGGTTTCCGTCGGCATCCCACATGTACGCCCCCTGTCCCCGCGACATGAAGACGGGAGCGCCGCCCCCCACCGCCTTGAACGAGCGGGAGGGACTGTTGACGCCCCCGACGATGTGTTGCAACGCTTCTTCATACAACTTGGCCGAACGCGACCGAACGGACGCATTCCGGTCTTGCCCTTCCCTCATGTTGCCGATCCCATCCATCACCGTGATTCCTCCGATTCCGTCTTCAATTCACCCGCCGAATTCCCGGCATCATCACCGGTTCAGCGCAAGTCAATTTGCACCGGCAATTCCCGCATCGGAAGCGGCGGAGCCGCTTCCGCCAGCACTGTTCGTCCCGGCGCCGTTCGTTTCGGTCCCGTTCGCATCCGCGCCTTCTTCCCCTTCGGCCGGCCCGTTTTCCGCCGCCAGTTGCTCCTGCACGTAGGCTTTGAGCTTCTCCCCGTCCCGCACCGTGATGACGGAAGCCCCGCCGATGGTTTCTTCGCGGAGCAGATCCATCGGGGGCACCTGCACGCTGGCGATGTTCGACGTGTCGACCTCCAACCCGAGGGCGGCCAGCTTCAGCATTTCATCCAGCCCGATGTTCGTCTCCACGTAGGGTTTGATGCTGTCCAGGAGCGCCGGAAGCCGAATGAGCGACCAGGTCGATTTCATTTTGGTTGCCAGAGCGGCCAGGAAATTGCGCTGGCGTTCCGTCCGCGTATAATCGCTGAGGGCGTCGTGGCGGAACCGGACGTAGGCGAGCGCCGTTTGGCCGTCGAGTTTTTGCAGGCCCGGCTTCAGGTCGATCCAGTACATCGGATCATCGTGGGTGTCCTTGTAGTACATCCGCTTTTCCACTTCGAATTCGATCCCGCCCAGCTTGTCGATGAGCGCGATGAACCCCTGGAAATCGGTGTACACGTAGTATTGGACCTCCAGCCCCGTCAGATTGCTGATCGTCTGCATGGCCAGTTCCGGGCCGCCGACCGTGATGGCCGTATTGATGCGGTCACGGCCGTGCCCGGGGATTTCGCCGTACGTGTCCCGCAGGACCGAGAGCAGGGTGGCTTTCTTCGTGACGGGATCGATGGAGACGATCATCATCGTGTCGGAGCGGGGTTTTTCGTTTGTCCGCAGGCCGCGCGAATCTCCGCCGAGCAGCAGGATGTTGACCCTTTCCGTCCCTTCCCAGCGGGGAACCGGGTCTTCTTTGGACTCGTTTCCTTCCGATGCATTCAATCCGGACCCGTCGGGCGTTTTTTGAATTTCTCCGGCAAAGCTCAGGATGGAATAAACATAATAGATGACAAAGACGGCTGCCGCAAGCAAAACGCCGAGCGCGGCATATTTCAGGATCATTTTTCGTTTGTTTTTTTGTGCGTTTGTCGTATCGTTTCTTCTCCGCATGCCCATCTCCGGCCTTCTTTCTTGTCTTTCGAACTTGGTTGCACAAGGCGTCCTTTTCAAAAACGGCGTGTATCCAAAACATTATATAATGGAAATTTGGACACCCGCAAGGACACCGGTTTGGAATGTTCCGGCATCTCCGGGTAAAATGGAGGGTGCGGAAAAAAACGAACGGGAGGGGAAATTGTCATGGGAAACGCGCTCAACATCGGCGACAAAGCGCCGAATTTCACCCTCGCGGCCGACGACGGAAGGCAGGTGTCGCTGGATGACTTCCGGGGCCGGAAGGTGGTTCTTTATTTTTATCCGCAAGACATGACTCCGACATGCACCGACCAGGCGTGCCAGTTTCGCGACCGGACGGCGGTGTTTGAACGGTTCGGTGCGGCGGTGGTCGGTATCAGCCCGGACAAGCCGGAGCGGCACGCGCGGTTCCGGGGGAAGTACGGTCTTCCGTTTGTGCTGTTGTCGGACCCCGATCACGCGGTGGCGGAAAAATACGGCACGTGGCAGCTCAAAAAGCTGTACGGCCGCGAATACATGGGCATCGTGCGCTCGACCTTTTTGATTGACGAAAAAGGCGACATTGCCGCGATTTGGCGAAACGTCAAGCTGAAAGGGCATCTGGACGACGTGCTGGCGGAGCTGGCGAAATTGGCGGAAAAGGCGTAACCGCCGCCGGCGAATCCGTCGTAGCCGCGGATTGCGTGATGCGCAACAGGGCCGGGGACGCGATTGCGGCACGGCGGGCCTGTCCGCGATATCGACTTAAGGTTGCGACGATTCTGCCCGCAAAACCAACGGAAAGGCTGCAATACCGGTGCAATGCAACGGGCCGGCCTGCGAAGCGGACGGAATCGAAAACATCATTGCGGCCGGGTTTCTCCGGCAAAACGGCCGGTTCCGCGGCCGTCTAAACCCGTTCTCCCGTGGCAATAATGGAGATACGCATGACAGCGGCTTCATTACGGGAAGGACGGGTTTTTTCATGCCGATGGATGAACATGTGCGGGATGGCGCGGCCCTCCGGCATCTGGCGCGGGAGTGGATCGCGGAAGTGGAGGGCGTGATTGCCGGCAAGCGCAAGGTGATTGAACGGATGGTGACGGCTTGCCTGTGCGAAGGGCACGTGCTGCTGGAAGACAAGCCCGGCGTGGGCAAAACGACGCTCGTCCAGGCGTTGGCGACGGCGTCTTCCTGCAGCTTCCGCCGCATCCAGTTCACCCCCGACCAATTGCCGGGGGACATCACCGGCGGGCCGGTGCTGAACCCGCAGACGATGGAAATGACGTACCGGCCGGGACCGATCATGGCGCAGATCGTGCTGGCCGATGAAATCAACCGGGCATCGCCGAAAACCCAGTCGGCGCTGCTCGAGGCCATGGAGGAACGGACGGTGACGGCGGACGGGGAAACGAGACCGCTGCCCCGCCCGTTCATGCTTTTGGCCACGCAAAACCCGTTGCGCCACGAAGGGACATATCCGTTGCCGGAGGCGCAGCTGGATCGTTTTCTGTTCCGGCTGGCGATCGGGTATCCGGATCATGACGAAGAAGTGGAGCTGCTGGAACGGGTCCGCCTTGCCCACCCGCTCGGGCGCGTTCGGGCGGTGGTCAGCACCGGCCAGCTGATGGCGATGCAGCGGGCGGTGCGGCACGTCTACGTGGACGCCGCGATCAAACGGTACATCGTGGCGCTGGCGGATGCGACACGCACCCATCCCGACCTGGAGCTCGGGTTGTCCCCCCGGGGATCCATCTCCCTCATGCGGGGCGCGCAGGCGGCCGCCTGGCTGGACGGCCGGGATTACGTGATCCCCGATGACGTGAAAAGCGTGGCCGAACCGGTCATGGCTCACCGCCTGTTGCCCAAACGGCATGCGGCCGGGTTTGAACCGTCGGAATGGATTGCCGCCATGCTCAGGCGCGTCGCCGTCCCCCATGCCGCGCGCATGCTGCGCGGGACGGGAGGCGGATTGGCATGATGCGGCTGTGGCGGGCGGCGATTCTCCTCGGACTGGCCGGTTTCGCCCTGGCGGCAGCGGCGGCCGGCGGCGGCAAGACGGCGTGGTTTTTGGCCGTCTCCCTAATCGGCCTTGCGGCGGCGGGCATCACGGCGGGATTTGCCGTCCGGGACGGAATCGCCGTGGAGCGGGCGCTGCCTGACGGCATCCCGTCCGCCGGAGACGCGCTGCGGATCGAAGGGACGGTGTCGCTGCCGTTCCGCTTCCCCCTTGTTTTTGTGTTGATGGCGGATGAATGGGTGAACGTGCGGACCGGCCGGACGGTGAAAGGCGTCTCTCTGCTGGTGCCGATGGGTCGCAGGCGGATGCCTTTCGGCTACCGGTTGCGCGGGCTCGAGCGGGGTGTGTACCGGCTTGCGGGGACGGACATCACCGTGGCCGACTTTCTGGATCTTGCCGGATTTCGCCGCAGGGTATCGGCTCCGGCAGCGGACGGTTCGGACGGCGGCCGGGGAAGCGGCGGAGGGCGCCAGTTTGGCGGGAGCATGAACAAAGCCGGCAGGCATGCGGAAGAACGGCAACGGCGGCTGCCGGGAAACGGCGGCATGATGCAGGCGGCGGAAGCCGTCCGTTTTGTCGTCGGGCCGGTGGCGGCGGTGTTGCCTGAAGCGGGAAGCGTGATGGCGCCGCGCCCCGATTACGCCGCGGTTGGCGGTGTCCGGTTGTATGCGGAGGGGGATCCGCCCGGGCGGATCGACTGGAGAAGCTCCATGCGCGCTGGCCGGCTGATGGTCAAAACGCCGGATGCGGACGACGCACGGACGGTTTGCGTGCTGGTCGATCCCGGCGGGCGGCCGAGCGATTTCGAACGGGCGCTCGGCGCCGCTGCGGCTTGCGTCCGCACGGAAGATGCGGCCTTCGCGGGAGCCGGGTTCGGCGAACGGGACGTCCTAGTTCCGGGAGATGACGGCGAATGGCTGTCGCTCCGCCGGGACGGGCGGGAAGCGATCCTGCGGCGGTTGGCGCTCATGGAGCCCGGAACGGCCGGCTCGCCGGACAAGGTGCCGGACGGATCGCGGCTTGTTGTGGCGACGGGCAGGATGGACGCGGGTTTTGCCGACGGGATGCTCAAGAAGGCCGGAACGGAACCGGTTCGGGTGCTGGCGTTGCCGGCGGGAGAGCCGGGCGAGACGGAACGGCGCGAAGCGGGCCGGCTGCGGTCGGCCGGCTTCGAGGTTGTTTTCGTGCGGGCGCAAATGCCGCCTTCGGCCGGGGATGCGTTAAGCGTCCCGGCGGAAAACCGGCGGATGGCCATGTGATATCGCGGGGAAATCGTCGGGAAGGGATGGAGGTGTTGCAGCATGGAACATGCCGGAGAACGGGCGGTTCGGTTGGCGGGGAGACTGGCAACCGGAGCGCTGCTTTTTGTGCTGCTGTCGGAATGGTTGCGGCCGTTGTCCGCCATGCGCGAATTCACGGGCATCGACCGGGTGGAACCGTTCATTTTGCTGCTCGCCGGCCTCATCGCCGTGGACGTGCTGCGCCTGCCTCCGCTTGCGGGCTGGTTCGTCAAAACGCTGCTCATCCTGTCGCTGCCCGCCGCCTGGTTTGGCGGTTCGTCCCTGCCCGACGGCGAGTGGCGGAGCGGCCTTGTTCGCATGCTTGCGGAGGATGTCGGCCATCTGCTGCGCATGGATTGGATCGGGATCAGCCCCGAACTGCGCACGTTTCTGTTTGTGTACGCCTGGGCGATCGTGGCGTCGTGCCTGTTTGCGGCGGTGTCGTACCGGCGGTTCATGCTCTGGTTCACCGGCTTCACCGCGGCCTATTTGCTGGCTGCCGAATGGTGGGCCGGGTACGAGGCGTTCGCCCCGTCGTTGCGCGCCGCCTGTGCGGGTCTCGTCCTGCACGTGATGCACGTGCCGTCGGTGCTGAAGCGCCGGCACGGGTTTGCGGAGGTTGCGCCGGATTCCGGCCATCCGGTCCGCTGGACGGTGCCGTCCCTGCTTGTGGCGGCCGCGATTTTGGGCGGTTCGGCGGCGGCCGCCGGCTGGGCTGCGGCATCGTTCGACCGCTCCGTCCCGATTCCGGCCATTTCGGACCGCATGGCGTGGTCATGGTCCCTGTGGGAACGGCTGCCGAAACATTGGCCGGCGGCCGGCGTTCCGCTGGCCGCCCCTTCCGCTGTCAGCGGATACGGCGAGGACGACGAACGGCTCGGCGTGCCGCTGGAGATGAGCCACGAACCGGCGTTTCTTGCCGTTTCTTCGCGGGGCGGCACGTACTGGCGGGGGGAAGCCAAACTCGTCTATACCGGGCGCGGCTGGACGCATGCGGAAAACCGGCAGGTGCTCCGGATGCCGCTCGACGAATGGCGGGAGGCGCATGCCGCCGAACCCGTCCCCGGAGTCTTCGGCGATGGGTCCGGCCGTCTCGATCCGGAAGAAGGGATGGAGGCACCGCATTGGCATCTCGTCTACTGGCTGAACGATGCGATGTCGCGGCTCGACCGATGGCCGCTTTTTGTCACCGGGGAACCGGAAAACGTTCTGGTGTTCGGCGGGCATGACGGGAATGCGTTGCCGTCAGGCGGGCAAGCCGGACGCGGGCCGGCGGATGACGTGGTCGACGGAGACGGATGGTTCACCGCGCCGGGCGAAGAATTCCCGTCGCCGGAGGAATGGGCGGGTGATCTGCTGTTTGGCGAATGGACGGCGCCGGAGGAGCGGGCCGTGCTGGAACTCGATGCCGGCACCGGAAGCGTCCACCTCGCCCGTGCGCCGGAAGGCAGCCTGGGGTATCTGGTGCGCTACACGGCGGATTCGGAATCCGGCACAGACGAATTTCCCGGCGCCGAATATTTGCAGCTGCCCGACACGCTGCCGCAACGGGTGCGGGAGTTGGCCGAACGGATCACGGCGGGGTACGCCGACCCCGTCGACAAGGCGCTCGCCATCGAGCGCCACCTGAAAGACCATTATCTGTATTCGCTGAAAACGAGCGTGCCGCAGGAAGGCCGGGATTTTGTGGACCATTTCCTGTTTGAGGCGCGAACCGGCTATTGCGACCATTTTTCCTCGGCGATGGCCGTGTTGCTCCGGGCGGCCGGCATACCCGCCCGTTGGGTGAAAGGATTTGCACCGGGCGAACCGGTGGCGGAGGAACAGGCGATCCGGCTGTTGGAAGAGGCGGGAGCGGGCGGCCGCATTCCGGCCGCCATCCTGTCCGGCGAAGCGGGGCGCGTGCCGGCATACACCCTCGTCCGGAACAGCCATGCCCATTCCTGGGTGGAAGCCTGGATGCCGCAGATCGGCTGGGTCGCCTTTGAACCGACGCCCGGTTATGCCGGAGGAACGCCCGGTGCCGGGGAACCTGCCCGGGAAGCCGTGGCGAAAGCGCACGGGGATGCCGGGAACGGCGAAAGCCGGCTGGCCGAATGGATTCGGCGGGCGGTGGACGGCGCCGGGGAAGCGGCACTTCTGCTGCGGGACGTCCGCCTTGTTGCAATTCCCGCGGCGGCCGCGCTACTCTTCGCATTGCGGCGGTATTGGCGCCGGCCCGGCGGGAAGCGGAAACCCGCCATGCGGGGCGCCGGATTGCTCCGCAGCCGGATCGGCATTGCCCTGCGGCTGTGGTTGTACCGGAGCGGCATCGGCAAGCATGCCGACGGCCTGCGGCTGCTGGAGACGATGCTGGCCCATTGCCTGTCGCCCTGCCTGACGTCTCGCGGGGATACGCTGCGCGAAGCGGCAGAGCGGGCGGCCGCCCACCCGCGGCTTCGCGGCTCCGCCGACGCCCTGCAACGGGCCGTCCGGCTGTATGAACGGTCCCGTTTCGGTTCGCCCGGCGTCAAGCGGATCCCGCCCGAAGAATTGCAACATTTGTGGCGCGAGCTGCTCGCCGGAATGCAAGGCCGTTCCTCCGCCTGAGCCGGCGTCCGGCCGGGCTGCGCCTCGCGTGTTTTCCGTGGACGGGCAAGTCCGTCACACCATTCGTGAGTGTGAGGCGGACCATATACGGGTCATCCACGGCGATGAAGCGGTCGGCAAGGGGACGCACGACGGACTGCTTGCGAAAAACGGGGGCTGCGCGGACATGTGCCGGAACCCGTTTGGGGACGCACAGCCGGCGTGAAAGGCACGCGCGCCAAAGCGCAAAAAAAGAGCCGGGCAACTGCCCCGGCTTTCTTGTTGGGTTATGCATGATCTATCCCAAACGAACGTTTACCGCCCGGCCGGGATCGCGCCTTCCTTCGCCGGTGGTTTCGGCTGCCGCCCATATTTCGCCGGCACGTTGCCGAACACCACCCAGGCGTACGGGACGAAGCGGAACGCCAGCGCCACCACGAGCCAGGACAGGGCAAGCGCAAGCACGAATCCGCCCAAGTACCACAGATGGTACCAGCCTGCGGAAGACACCGGGAAATGCCGGTACACGAACAGGAACAACGGATGGATCAGGTACACGCCGAAGCTCATGATGCCGAGGTGGCCCAGCGCCCGCACGATGCCCGCATTGCGGTTCCACTCCCGCAACGCGAAGGCGATTTGCAGCAGCACGAGGGCGGTGAGGAACGTGTGCAGGTTCCACAGCAGCTCGTACCAGAGGGTGTTGTACCAAATCCCGTCATGCCGGCCCGCGTACCAGATCCAGACGTGGGTCAACCCGCAGGCGAGCCAGCCCGCCCAAAGCAGCGCCCACGAAAGGCCGCGCCACGAACGAAGCTTGTCCAGGGACGGTTTCAGCCACGTTTTCACCACGCCGTAATACACGCCCATGAACGCACCCGTGAAGTAATACGCGAAATAGGAAAACGCCCAGCTTCCCTTGTTCGGCACGGCCAGCCAGAAATGGTTCAGCAGCACGAACCCCCACTGCACCGCAAAGCCGATCGGCACGAGCCACAGGGTGAGGCGGGGCCATTTTTTGAACACGTACAGAAGCAGCGGAAACAGCAAATAAAACTGCACGCTGATGAACACGAAATACAGGTGGGCGTATGCCTTGCCCGTCAGCAGCTTGACCGCGAAACTCGCCAGCGTGTCGCCGAGGGCCCGGTTCGGGTAATACAGGACGTGCAGCATGAAAAAATAACCGGTCGAAAAAATCAGGTAGGGGAGCAAAATATATAGAAGCCGCTTTTTGTAAAAGCTGCCGATAAGCGTCTTGTCCAGCGGCCGGTCATAGTAGTTGTAAAAAAGGACGAAGCTGCTCAGCAGAATGAACGTCGGCGTTCCGAACTTGAAAAAGATGTTGGCGAAATTGTACACGGCAAAATAGGACGACGCCACCGCTTCCGTGACCGCGTTCGAGGTGGAATGCACCATGAGCACGCCGATGATGGCGAATGCGCGGACAAGGTTGATTTCGTCGATCCGGTCCTTTTTGACCATGGCCAAGGCGATCCTCCTCCCGCAGGCATGGATGGGAATGGAAAACCGGATGCCTGCACATCTAACACTATATCACAAACGGGCCCCGAACCGGTCTGGCAAATAAGAGATTTCCGGCGGGCGGTTGGTTCAGGGCGGCGAAATGTTTAAATATGGAAAACATTAAACAGCTTGACATCCCGCTTGACGCTGGCAAAAACCGGCGGCTATAATTAACGTTATTCATTTTTATCGCAGCATCAATTGCGGGGACGGAGGTTTTGGCACAAATGGACAAGCCAGGCGAATTGGTCGTCGTGCTCGATTTCGGCGGCCAGTACAACCAGCTCATCGCGCGGCGCATCCGGGATTTGGGCGTGTACAGCGAAATGCTGCCCTTCGACACGCCGGCGGAAAAACTGCGCGCCCTCGGGCCGAAAGGGATTGTGTTTTCCGGCGGTCCGGCCAACGTGTTCGAGGCGTCGGCGCCGAAGGTGGATCCGGCCGTCTATGAACTGGGCATCCCGGTGCTCGGCATCTGCTACGGCATGCAGATGATGGCCCACCAGCTCGGCGGCGGCGTGAAGAAGGCGGAGAAGGCCGAGTACGGCAAGACCGAAGTGCAGTTCGCGCCGGATGCCCGGCTCGTGAAGGGGCTGGCGGAACGCCAGCAGGTGTGGATGAGCCACGGCAACCTGGTGACGGAGCTGCCGCACGGTTTCCGGGCGGATGCGAGCACGGCGCTGACGCCCTATGCGGCCATGAGCCATCCGGAAAAGCGGCTGTACGCGGTGCAGTTCCATCCGGAAGTGCGGCATACGCTGCACGGCGACGACATGCTGAAAAACTTCCTGTTTGACATTTGCGGCTGTTCGGGCGATTGGACGATGCAATCGTTCATCGAGGAAACGGTACGGGAAATCCGCGAGCAGGTCGGGGACCGCAAGGTGCTTTGCGCCCTGTCCGGCGGGGTGGATTCCTCGGTGACGGCGGTTTTGGTGCACAAGGCGATCGGTGACCGCCTGACGTGCATGTTCATCGACCACGGGCTGCTCCGCAAAGGGGAAGCGGACAGCGTCATGGAGACGTTCGTCGGCAAGTTCGACATGCACGTGGTGAAGATCGACGCGAGCAAACGGTTCCTGGACAAGCTGCGCGGCGTGAGCGATCCGGAGCGGAAACGGAAAATCATCGGCAACGAGTTCATTTACGTGTTCGACGAGGAGTCGAAGAAGCTCGGCGAATTCGATTTCCTTGCCCAGGGCACGCTGTACACGGACATCATCGAGAGCGGCACGGCCACGGCGCAAACGATCAAGTCCCACCACAACGTGGGCGGGCTGCCGGAAGACATGAATTTCAAGCTGGTGGAGCCGCTCAAAACGCTGTTCAAGGACGAAGTGCGCAAGGTGGGCACGGAGCTCGGGCTGCCTGACGCCATCGTCTGGCGGCAGCCGTTCCCGGGGCCGGGGCTGGCGATCCGCGTGCTCGGCGAAGTGACGGAGGAAAAACTGTTCATCGTACGGGAATCCGACGCGATATTGCGCGAAGAGATCGCGGCAGCCGGGCTGGACCGGGAAATTTGGCAGTACTTCACGGCGTTGCCGGACATGCGGAGCGTCGGCGTCATGGGCGATGAGCGCACCTATCTGCACACCGTCGGCATCCGCGCCGTCACGTCGTCGGACGGGATGACCGCCGACTGGGCACGCATTCCCTACGACGTGCTGGAACGCATTTCCACCCGCATTGTCAACGAAGTGCCCGGCGTCAATCGGGTCGTGCTGGACATCACGTCGAAACCGCCGGCCACCATCGAGTGGGAGTAACCCGCCCGCATCATGAATCGGAGAGGAAAGATCCTGTGCCTCCATTGAGGCCGGGGTCTTTTTTTTTGTCCCGCGGCGGACGTTCGCCCGTACCCTGCGCCGGCCGGGCGGCCCCTTGCGGCGGGCTCATCCGGCGCATGTACGCCATGGAATCGTCCGTTTTTCCGTTTTTGGGGAAAGATAAAGCATATCATGGCGGGCCGTCCGGGCCGATGCCAAACGTTTTTGCGCAAAATCCGAACGATTCAACACAAATCGACAAGAAAGTTCGGATTTTTCTTGACAAGCTTTCTGACAAGCCGATAGAATGAGAGTGGCTTTTGTTGCGGTTCAGTTTGAAGTTCAGTGGAAAGCAGGTTACCAAATCCTTTTGGGAGGTCAAGCGGCAAAATGGAACGGTTTTTCAAACTGAAAGAGCATGGAACCAACGTTCGGACGGAAATCATGGCCGGTCTCGTCACGTTCATGACGATGGCGTACATCCTGGCCGTCAATCCGACCATCCTCCAGGCAACGGGACTGTCGTGGGAATCGGTGTTTCTGGCCACGGCAGTCGCTGCGGGGGTCATCACGATCTGCATGGGGCTGTTCGTCAACTTCCCGGTCGCCCTCGCGCCCGGCATGGGGCTGAACGCCTACTTCGCGACGGTCGTGCTCAGCTCCCAGGGCCAGTTCACGGCTTCCATGGCGCTGACGGCAGTGTTCATCTCCGGTATCATTTTCATCATCCTGACGGTGACGAAAGTTCGCCAACTCTTGATCGATGCCGTGCCGGACAACCTCAAGTACGCCATCACGGTCGGCATCGGGCTGTTCATCACCATCATCGGGATGAAAAACAGCGGCGTCATGACGATCAACGTGGAGGCGTTTCGGGACATTTCGGCCGGCGCGTTCACGCCGCTGCAAGGCGCCGAGTCGGTCGTTTCCCTCGGCAGCGTGCATGATCCGAACGTCATCCTGGTGCTCTTTGGCATCATCCTGATCGGCATCCTGATGGCGCTGAAGATTCGCGGTGCCATCCTGTTCGGCATCATCGGCACGACGATCCTCGGCATGCTGATGGGCCAGGTTGATTTTGGTGCGCTTACGTCCGGAAGCTGGGTGCCTGACTTCTCCCAACTGAACTTCTGGGACTTTGATTTCAAAGGCGTTTTGAGCGCCGGCATCGTGACGGTCGTGCTGACGTTCACCTTCGTGGAATTGTTCGACACCTTCGGCACGTTGATCGGCACCGCCGACCGCGCCGGCGTCATGAAAAATCCGACGGAAGGGCGCAAGAAAGTCGGCAAGGCAATGCTCGTCGACGCCATCGGCGTCAGCGGCGGCGCCATGCTCGGCACGTCCACGGTGACGGCCTACGTGGAAAGCTCCTCCGGCATCGCCGCGGGCGGGCGCACCGGCCTGACCGCCGTGACGACGGGCGTCCTGTTCCTTCTGTCGCTGTTCATCATGCCGATCGTCGCCCTCGTTCCGGCATCCGCCACGAACGCGGCGCTGATTGTGGTCGGCCTGCTCATGATGCAATCGATCAAGAAGATCGACTTCGAAGACATGGTGGTCGCCATTCCGGCGTTCCTGACGATCATCGCCATGCCGTTCACCTACAACATCGCCAACGGGATTTCCTTCGGGATCGTTTCCTACACGATTCTCGCCCTCGTCGGCAAGCTTTCCGGCAAGAGCGAACACAAAATCCACTGGCTCATGTGGATCCTGTTCGTGCTCGTCGTCCTGCGCTACCTGTTCCTGAGCGAATGACGGCTGCGCGGACCCGGGCGCGGGTTCAATGAAGAGACAACGCAACAAACCGCATTTTGGCCCCGGCGGGCCGAAATGCGGTTGCTTTTTTCTTTTGGGATTCGGAAAAAGACGAACGATATTTTATAACAAACGCAGAATGTTCGTGTTTTGGTTGACATTCCACGTCATGTATTGATACACTTAACATGCGAAACATGAGAACGGCAGCGGGTTCGACTCCGCGGGAAAGAGGGAGAAGCATGTCCGTTCAGGTCGGCGTGATCATGGGCAGCCGTTCCGACTGGGACACCATGAAACACGCATGCGAAGTTTTGGAGGCTTTTGGCGTATCCTATGAGAAGAAAGTGGTGTCCGCCCATCGGACGCCTGACGAAATGTTCCGCTATGCGGAAACCGCCGCAGGCCGCGGGCTCAAGGTGATCATTGCCGGAGCGGGCGGTGCGGCGCATTTGCCCGGCATGGTGGCGGCAAAGACGGTTTTGCCGGTCATCGGCGTGCCGGTGAAGACGTCCTCGCTGAACGGCCTCGATTCGTTGCTTTCCATCGTCCAGATGCCCGGCGGCGTCCCCGTCGCCACGGTGGCCATCGGCAACGCGGGCGCGACGAATGCGGGGCTTCTTGCCGTCCAAATCCTGGCGACGAACGATCCGGATTTGCGCGGGAAGCTGGAAGCAAGACGGGAAATCACGCGGAAAACGGTTTTGGAAACGAGCGATCTGGACTGAACGCGCCGCGATGCGCCGGTCCGGAACGAACGTTTGCCAAGCATGGCCGGGAAGGTCGATGCGTTCCATGCGGAGCGACGGAATAGATGCACGGGAATGAACGTTTTTTGCATCCGCCGGATTCGCCGGCGGAAAACGGCGAGTCAACGAAGCCAACGACGGAACCGGACGAACGGTTTGGAGTGAGAGGACGGAACATGACGGACGGACGGAACGAACGGCAGATCGATCCCGTATTGCCCGGCGCCACCATCGGCGTGCTCGGCGGCGGCCAGCTGGGGCGCATGCTGGCGTTGGCCGGACGGGCAATGGGATACCGGTTTGCCACGCTGGATCCGACGGAGGATTCGCCCTGCGGGCAAGTGGCGGATTGGCAAATCACGGCGCCCTATCATGACCGGGAAGCCGCCCGCAGGCTGGCGGAGCGGTGTGACGTCATCACCTACGAATTTGAAAATGTGGATGCCGGCGTGGCCGCATTGCTGGAACAAGGGTCCCGCGTTCCCCAGGGAAGCCGGCTGCTCTCCGTCACCCAGCACCGGATGCGCGAGAAGCGGGCCGTCGAGGCGGCCGGCGCGCCGGTGGCCCCATGGCGGGAAGTGCGCCGGTTGGAAGATTTGCGGGATGCGGTGCGGGAACTTGGCGTGCCCGGCGTGCTCAAAACCGCGACGGGAGGCTACGACGGCAAAGGGCAGCGGGTAATCCGCCCGGCGGACGGGCTGGAAGACGCCCATGCCGCGCTGGGCGGTGACGGGGCGGAACTGGTGTACGAGCAATTTGTCCCGTTCGCACGGGAAATTTCCGTCATTGCCGCGAGGAGCCGGAACGGGGCGACAGTCTCCTTCCCTCCGGCGGAAAACGTGCACCGCGACAACATGTTGCACCTGTCGATCGTGCCGGGAGACATTTCCCGGGAAATTGCCGAAAAGGCGCGCCAATTGGCGGAAAACATCGCCGATTCCCTCGGCGTGGTCGGCCTGCTGGGCGTGGAGATGTTCCAGCTCCCGGACGGCGGATTGTACGTCAACGAACTGGCGCCGCGGCCCCACAACTCGGGCCATTACACGATGGACGCCTGCAACGTGTCGCAGTTTGAACAGCATTTGCGGGCGATTTGCGGGTTGCCGCTCGTGGAACCGAAACTGCTCGTGCCTGCGGTGATGGTCAACGTGCTCGGCGAACATGTGGAGCCGCTGCTTGAGTTTCTCGCTCGCGGCGGCGAGCGGGAACTCCTGGGCATGGGCATCACGCCGAAGATTCATTTGTACGGGAAGAAAGAAGCCAAACCGAAGCGGAAGATGGGCCACGTCAATCTGCTCACGGAAGACCCGGAATCGGCGGTTCGCTGGGTGCAAACGTGCGGCATCTGGCAGTGAAGTTGGAAAGCGGCCTTTTGTCGCAAAAGGGTTGAAGGCCAGGCGCGAAGCCGGTTGCAACGCAATCGGCGGATAAACGAAAAAGGACATCCATTACGATACAAGGCGGAAGAGGGGAACGACATGCTGGCGAGATACAGCCGGCCGCAGATGGCGGCCATCTGGAGCGAGGAAAACAAATTCAAGGCGTGGCTCGAGGTGGAACTTTGCGCGTGCGAAGCCTGGTCCGAACTCGGCGTCATTCCGAAGGAAGACGTTGCCGCGCTCAGGGAGAAGGCGGGTTTCAGCATCGAACGCATCCTCGAGATCGAGCAGGAAACGCGCCACGACGTGATCGCCTTCACCCGCGCCGTCTCGGAAACCCTCGGTCCCGAGCGGAAATGGGTTCACTACGGGCTCACCTCCACCGACGTGGTGGACACGGCCCTCGGCTTTTTGCTGAAGCAGGCCAACGCCATCATCGAAGAAGATTTGCTTCGCTTCATTGATATTTTGCGGAACAAAGCATTGGAGCACAAATACACGGTCATGATGGGCCGCACCCACGGGGTGCACGCCGAACCGACCACCTTCGGCCTGAAGCTGGCGCTGTGGCACGAGGAAATGAAGCGAAACCTCGAACGGTTCCGGCGCGCGGCGGCGGACGTCGAGTACGGCAAAATTTCCGGCGCCGTCGGCACGTATGCCAACATCGACCCGTTTGTGGAGGAATATGTGTGCCGCAAGCTGGGCATCCAACCCGCACCGGTTTCCACGCAGACGCTGCAGCGGGACCGGCACGCGGCGTACCTGGCCGCGCTGGCGCTCATCGCCACATCGCTGGACAAGTTCGCGACGGAAATCCGCGCCCTGCAAAAAAGTGAGTTCCGCGAAGTGGAAGAGCCGTTCGCCAAAGGACAGAAAGGTTCCTCGGCGATGCCCCACAAGCGCAATCCGATCGGCTGCGAAAACATCAGTGGGCTGTCCCGCGTCATCCGCGGCCACATGCTGACCGCCTACGAAAACGTGGCGCTGTGGCATGAACGGGACATTTCCCATTCTTCGGCGGAACGGGTCATCCTGCCCGATTCCACCATTCTGATCGATTACATGTTGAACCGGTTTGGCAACATCGTCAAAGATTTGACCGTTTTCCCGGACAACATGAAACGCAACATGGAGCGCACCTTCGGCCTGCCCTTCTCCGGGCGGGTGATGACAAAGCTGATCGACAAAGGATTTTCCCGTGAACAAGCCTACGACACGGTGCAGCCGCTGGCCATGCAGGCCTGGGAGACCAGCCGGTCGTTCCGCGACATCGTGGCCTCCTCGCCGGAAATTGCGGCCGCCCTGTCGGCGGAAGACATCGCGGATGCCTTCGACCCGTCCTGGCACCTGAAACACGTGGATACGATTTTCGCCCGCCTCGGGCTGGCTTAACGATCGACCTGCGGCCGGCCGTTTAACCCGCGAAAGGGGAGCAAATGCGATGAATATGATCAATGAACACGCGCTGGACACCGTCGGGCCGCTCATCCGCGCGCCGCTGGTTTACAAAGGGAAAGTGCGGGAACTTTACGACTTGGGCGAGCATTGGCTGATTGCGGTGACGGACCGCATCTCCGCCTTCGACGTCGTGCTCCGGCCGCCGATTCCCGGCAAAGGCGCCGTGCTGAACCGGCTCAGCGCCTATTGGTTCGAGCGGACGGCCCATCTGCAGGAAAACCACATGGTCCACGCCGACGCGGCCCGGCTCGTCCGGGAAGGCGTCGTGGAGGAGAAGGATTTGCCGCTCGTGGACGGCCGCCTGATGGTGTGCCGCAAAGCCGAGCGCATCGACATGGAGTGCATCGTGCGCGGGTATTTGTCCGGCGGAGGATGGCGGCAATACGAGAAGACGGGCGCCGTGAACGGCATCCGTCTGCCGGAGGGGCTGCGCAAGAACGACAAGCTGCCCGAGCCCGTGTTCACGCCGTCGGCGAAAAACGACACGGGACACGACGAAGACATCCCGTTCGCGGAAATGGAACGCCGCATCGGCAAACGGCTCGCCGCCGAACTGCAATCCCGCAGCCTGGCGCTGTACCGGTTCGGCCGGGAATGGTGCTGGCGGCGCGGCATCGTGCTGGCGGACTGCAAGATGGAGTTCGGGTTGATCGGCGGCGAAATCGTGCTCATCGACGAACTGTTCACGCCGGACTCCGCGCGGTTTTGGGCGGCGGAAAATTACCGGGTCGGCGAGGACATCGACAGCATGGACAAGGAACCGGTGCGCCGTTATCTGGCCGCTTCCGGCGTCGCGGACATCGGCGCCGAACCGCTGCCGGACCAGGTCGTGCGGGATACGGCGCAGCGCTATGAAACGATTTATCGGCGCATCACCCAGGCCGAAGAATAAGCAAGGAAAAACAACGGAAACCGGGAGGAGAGGGTTTCGGTGAAAGCAACCGTATACGTGACCATCAGGCAAAACGTGTTGGACCCGCAAGGCAAAGCGGTGCGGGACGCCCTTGGCACGCTGGGCTTCAGCGAAGTGAAGGACGTGCGCATCGGCAAATACATGGAACTGGAACTGGCGACGGAAGACCGCGCCGAAGCGGAAGCGCGCATCCGGGAAATGTGCGAGAAGCTGCTGGCCAACCCCGTCATCGAAGATTACCGGTTTGAACTGGCCTGACTTTGAACGTGCCTGAATGGGAAAGGAGCGAGAAACGATGGAAACAAGCCGCTCGGCGGAGCTTGGCGCCCCTGCGGAACGCGGCGGGCAAATGAAATTTGCGGTGATCGTGTTTCCCGGCTCGAACTGCGACGTGGACTGTTACAAGGCGGTGGAAGACACGATCGGCCAGCCCGTCGATTACGTGTGGCATACCGAAACCGACCTGTCCGGCTATGACTGCATCCTGCTGCCCGGCGGTTTTTCCTACGGCGATTACTTGCGCTGCGGCGCCATCGCCCGTTTTGCGCCGGTCATGAACGCGCTGGTGAAGGCGGCGGAGGAAGGCAAATCCATCCTCGGCATCTGCAACGGGTTTCAGATCCTGCTGGAAGCCGGCTTGCTGCCGGGCGCCATGCTGCGCAACCGGTCGCTCAAATTCCGGTGCCATCCGGCGGCGCTCCGGGTGGAAACGGCCCGCACGGCTTTCACGTCGGACTACGCCCGGGGCGAAATCCTGAACATTCCGATCGCCCACGGCGAAGGCAACTACTTCTGCGACGAAGCGACATTGGCCGAACTGAAAGCCAATGACCAGATCGTGTTCCGTTACGTCGGCGAAAATCCGAACGGTTCCGTGGACGACATTGCCGGCATTTGCAACAAGGCGGGCAACGTCGTCGGCATGATGCCCCATCCGGAGCGGGCGGTGAGCGCGCTGCTCGGTTCCGAGGACGGCAAGCGGATGTTTACTTCAGTTCTGAACGCTTGGAGGGTGAAGCATGGAACGGCTGCAATCAGCGGCGCTTGAACCGGCGGCGGAACAAATCGCCGAAGAGAAAATTTACCGGCAATTCGGCGTGACGGATGACGAATACAACCTCATCTGCGGCTTCCTCGGACGCAAACCGAACTACACCGAAATCGGCGTGTTCAGCGTCATGTGGTCCGAACACTGCTCCTACAAAAACTCCAAACCGATCCTGAAAAAGTTCCCCGTTTCCGGCCCCCGCGTGCTCGTCGGCCCCGGGGAAGGAGCGGGCATCGTCGACATCGGCGACAACCAGGCGGTTTGCTTCAAAATCGAAAGCCACAACCACCCCTCTGCGGTCGAGCCGTACCAGGGCGCGGCTACCGGCGTCGGCGGCATCATCCGCGACATCTTTTCGATGGGCGCCCGCCCGGTGGCGCTGCTCAATTCCCTCCGGTTCGGCCCGCTTTCGAACGAGCGCGTGAAATATCTGTTTGAAAACGTCGTGTCCGGCATCGCCGGCTACGGCAACTGCATCGGCATTCCGACGGTGGGCGGCGAAGTGATGTTCGACGAAAGTTACGAAGGCAATCCCCTCGTCAACGCCATGTGCGTCGGCCTCATCGATCACGACCAAATCCAGAAAGGCGTCGCCGACGGCATCGGCAATCCGGTGTTTTACGTCGGCCCTCCCACCGGCCGGGACGGCATCCACGGAGCCACCTTCGCTTCCGAAGAATTGACCGAAGAATCCGAGGCGAAGCGGCCCAGCGTGCAAGTGGGCGACCCTTTCATGGAAAAGCTGGTCATGGAAGCGTGCCTTGAATTGATCGCCTCCGGCATCGTCGTCGGCATCCAGGACATGGGCGCGGCCGGCCTTACCTGCTCCAGTTCGGAAATGGCCAGCAAGGCCGGCAACGGCATGGAACTCAACCTTGATCTCGTGCCCCAGCGGGAGCCGGGCATGACGCCGTACGAGATGATGCTGTCGGAATCCCAGGAGCGGATGCTGTTCGTCGTCCGGCCGGAGCACGAGGCACAGGCGAAAGCGATTTTTGACCGGTGGGGCGTACCCTGCGTGAAGGTCGGCAAAGTGACCAACGACGGCCGGCTTCGCCTGATCCACAACGGCGAAATCGCGGCGGACATCCCGGTGAGCGCCCTTGTGGACGAATGCCCGGTGTATCACAAACCGTCCAGGGTGCCCGACGATTATATCCGCAATGCCGAAATCGACACGACCCGCTATCCGGAAGTGACCAATCTGACGGAAGCGCTGGAGAAAGTGCTGGCTTCCCCGAACGTGGCCAGCAAGGAGTGGGTGTTCCGCCAATACGATTACATGGTGCGCACGGAAACAGCCGTCGGCCCCGGCTCGGATGCGGCGGTGGTGACGATCCGCGGCACCCGCAAGGCGCTGGCCATCGCGACGGACGGCAACGGGCGGTATTGCTGGCTGGATCCCGAAACCGGCGGCAAGATCGCCGTGGCGGAAGCGGCGCGCAATGTCGTCTGTTCGGGCGGCGAACCGCTGGCCATCACCGACAACCTGAATTTCGGCAGCCCGGAGAAACCGGAAAGCTTCTGGCAGCTGGAGAAAGCCGCCGACGGCATCGCCGAAGCGTGCCGCCGGCTGGAGACGCCGGTCATCGGCGGCAACGTCAGCCTTTACAATGAAAGCACCAACGGCGCGATTTTCCCGACGCCGGTCATCGGCATGGTCGGGCTGATCCGCGACGTGGATCATATCACGACGCAAGGGTTCAAGCGGGAAGGCGACGCCGTCATCCTGCTTGGCGAGACGAAGGCGGAACTGGGCGGAAGCGAGTTCCAGAAGGTGATCCACGGCGTCACCGAAGGCCGCCCGCCGGCCATCGATCTCGATCGGGAGAAGGCGCTGCAAACCGCACTCCTGGAAGCGATCCGCGCCGGACTCGTCAAATCCGCCCACGACCTGTCGGACGGCGGCCTGGCGACCGCCCTCGCGGAATGCTGCATCACCGGCGGCGAATCCGGATTCGGGCCGGACGGCAACCGCCTCGGCGGCATCGGCGCCGACATCCGTCTGGCGTCCGACCTTCGGCCGGACATCCTGCTGTTCAGCGAAAGCCAGTCGCGGGTGCTCATCTCGGTTGAGGCGGACCGGGCGGAAGAGACGATCGCGTTTTTCCGGAACAAGGGCGTTCCGGCGGAAGCCGTCGGCCATGTCGGCGGAACGACGCTTTCCGTCCGCGTGAACGGGCGTCCGGCGATCGATGCGGACGTTCGCCGGCTCGGCGACATCTGGAGGGGTGCGATTCCATGTCTGATGAAATGAGATACAACCGTCCGGTCTGGTGGTCCGGTTCCTATTTCAACGAAGGGGCCGGCCGCGGATTTCTGTCGGACAAGGTGAGGGAAGAATGCGGCGTGTTCGGGGTGGTGGGCCACCCTGATGCCGCTTCCCTTTGTTATTACGGCTTGCATGCCCTGCAGCACCGCGGGCAGGAAAGCGCCGGCATTTGCATTGCGGGGCCGGGCGTGTTCACGTTTCATCGGGGGATGGGCCTCGTCAAGGAAGTGTTCAACAGCGAAAACATGGCGAAGCTTGCCGGACCGAACGCCATCGCCCATGTCCGCTATTCGACTTCGGGCGAAAGCCAGCTGGTCAATGCCCAGCCCCTCGTGTTCAACTACCGGGGCGGAAATCTGGCCATCGCCACCAACGGCAATCTGGTGAACGCCGGATCACTTCGCCGCAAGCTGGAGAGACAGGGGTCCATCTTCCAGACGACCAGCGACACGGAAGTGCTCGCCCATCTCATCGCGCGCTCCCCGAGCGACGACATCGAAACCGCCGTGAAGGAAGCGCTCATGCAACTGGTGGGCGGCTACGCCTTCCTTATCCAGACGCGGGAAAAGCTGATCGCCGCCCTCGACCCGAACGGCCTGAGGCCCCTCGTGCTCGGCAAGCGCGGGGACGCCTGGCTCATTGCGTCGGAAACGTGCGCATTCGACGCGGTGGGCGGCCTGTACGTCCGCGACGTGCAGCCGGGCGAACTGATCGTGTTCGATTTCCTCACCGGCGAAATGCGTTCGGAACAGTTCGCCGAAGTGAAGCGGCGCGCGCTTTGCGCCATGGAATACATCTACTTTGCCCGTCCGGATTCCGATCTGGACGAAATCAACGTGCATGCGGCACGCAAACGGATGGGGCGGCGGCTCGCCGAGGAATCGTTCGTGGACGCCGACGTGGTGACGGGGGTGCCCGATTCCAGCATCTCGGCGGCCATCGGCTTTGCGGAGCAGACGGGCATTCCGTACGAGCTCGGCCTGATCAAAAACCGCTACGTCGGCCGCACCTTCATCCAGCCAAGCCAGGAACTCCGGGAACAGGGCGTCAAAATGAAGCTGTCCGCGGTGCGCCGGGTGGTGGAAGGCAAGCGGGTGGTCATGATCGACGACTCCATCGTGCGGGGCACCACGTCGCTGCGCATCGTCAACCTGCTCAGGGAAGCGGGGGCGACGGAAGTGCACGTGCGGATCAGCTCGCCTCCCTACATGAATCCGTGCTTTTACGGCATCGACACGCCGGACCGGAAGGGGCTCATCGCCGCCAGCCACGACGTGGAGATGATTCGCCGCAAAATCAACGCGGATTCCCTCTATTTCCTGAGCAAGGAAGGACTCATCGAAAGCATCGGCCGGTTGCCGGGCGAATACAACGGCGGCCTGTGCACCGGCTGCTTTGACCATGATTACCCGACGGATGTCGAGGATCGGTTGGAAAAAGGGGAGGAGCACATTGTCGGAAGCGTATAAAAAGGCGGGCGTCGACATCGAAGCGGGCAACGAGGCGGTCCGGCGCATCAAGGGGCACGCGGCGAGCACCTTCCGCCCGGAAGTGCTCGGCGGCCTCGGCGGCTTCGGCGGGCTGTTCCGCCTGGCGGCGGACAAATACGAAGATCCGGTGCTCGTTTCCGGCACCGACGGCGTCGGCACGAAGCTGAAACTGGCCTTCGCCATGGACAAACACGACACGATCGGCATCGACTGCGTGGCCATGTGCGTCAACGACATCGTCGTGCAGGGCGCGGAGCCGCTGTTTTTCCTCGATTATTTGGCCATCGGGAAACTGGTGCCGGAGAAAGCGGAGGCGATCGTCGCCGGCGTGGCGGAAGGGTGCCGGCAGGCCGGGTGCGCGCTGATCGGCGGCGAGACGGCGGAAATGCCGGACATGTACGGGGACGGCGAATACGACATCGCCGGTTTTGCCGTCGGCGTGGTCGACCGCAAGAAGCTGATTGACGGCTTCCGCATCACGCCGGGTGACGCGGTGATCGGACTTGCTTCGAACGGCGTGCACAGCAACGGCTATTCCCTCGTGCGCAAGCTGGTCCGTGAACACGGCTTCGATCTGGCGGACAAACCGGCGGAATTCGGCGGCGCGTCCGTCGGCGAAGTGCTTCTGGCGCCGACCCGCATTTACGTCAAACCGGTCCTCGGTTTGTTGGAACATTTCGATTTGAAAGGGCTCGTCCACATCACCGGCGGCGGCTTCATCGAAAACATTCCCCGCGTGCTGCCGGAAGGGACCGGCGTGGAGATCGCAACGGGCGCCTGGCCGGTGCCGCCGGTTTTCACCTGGCTGGAGAAGCTCGGCAACCTGTCCCGCCACGACCTGTTCACCACCTTCAACATGGGGATCGGCATGGTGCTGATCGTGCCGGAGGAACAGGCGGAAGCGGTCATCCGGGAGGCCGGGGAGCTGGGCGAACGGGCCTGGCGCATCGGCCGGGTGACGGAAGGCAGCCGCGCGGTGCGGTTTGCGGGTGATCCGGCATGACGAAGGAGCCGAACGGTTCGTTGGCGGGCCATGGCGGCGACGGTGCGGCGGCGAAGCGGGACGTCCCGTCGGACCCGTTCCGCGTGGCCGTGTTTGCCTCCGGCAGCGGCTCCAACTTCCAGGCCATCGTCGACCGGGTGAAAGCCGGGGAACTGGACGTGAAGCTGGAACTGCTCGTGTGCGACCGGCCCGGCGCCAGGGTGATCGAGCGGGCAACGGCGGCGGGCGTGGACACGTACGTCTTTCGTCCGAAGGACTATCCGGACCGGGAAAGCTACGAGCGGGAAATCGCGGCGGAACTGAACCGGCGCAACGTCGATCTCGTCGTGCTGGCCGGTTTCATGCGCCTCCTGACGCCCGTATTGGTGGACGCCTTCGCCGGACGCATGATCAACATCCATCCGGCGCTCCTGCCGTCTTTCAAAGGGGCCCGCGGCATTGCCGACGCCCTTGCCTACGGCGTCAAGGTGACGGGCGTGACCGTTCACTACGTCACCCTGGACATGGATGCCGGCCCGATCATCGCCCAGGAGGCGGTGCCCGTGCTGGAAGGAGATACGGAGGATTCGCTGGCGGAACGCATCCATGCGGCGGAACACCGGTTGCTGCCGCAGGTCATCGGCTGGATCAAAGACGGCAGGGTGAAGATCGAAGGCAACCGGACGCGCATCGAACGCGCGGAGGATTGACGGGTCGGCGAGACCTTTTGCATTTGCATGGAGAACCGCGGCTGCTTTTCGTTGCCGGTTGATGGTTTGGCCGCACGGCGTTTGGCAACCGCATGATCCGTTCCGGCGCACGGAGCGCATATCGCATCGGGATGGCTTGTGGAACGGATGCCTCGTTGGGCATAATTGGGCAGGCAGGTTCTTTATTCGATTTACATGACGCGTTTTTGAGCATGCAACTTTTTTGATGAACGAGGGAGGAACGGGAGTTGGCCATCAAACGGGCGTTGATCAGTGTGTCCGACAAGACGGGCGTTGTGGAATTTGCCGGCGAGCTGGCAAAACTGGGCGTGGAGATCATCTCCACCGGGGGAACGAAAACGTTGCTGGAAAACAGCGGCGTGCCGGTGACGGGCATCAGCGAGGTGACCGGGTTTCCCGAAATTTTGGACGGCCGGGTGAAGACGCTGCATCCGAACGTGCACGGCGGGCTGCTCGCCATTCGCGGCAACGCGGAGCATGAAGCGCAAATTCGGGAATTGGGAATCGGCCCGATCGACCTGGTCGTGGTCAACCTGTACCCGTTCAAGCAGACGATTGCGAAGCCCGGCGTCACGTACGACGAAGCGATCGAAAACATCGACATCGGCGGGCCGTCCATGATCCGCTCGGCGGCGAAAAACCATGCCGCGGTGACGGTGCTGACCGATGCCGACGATTACGCCGGGGTGCTGGAGGAAATTCGCGCGGGCGGAGACACCTCCTTCGAGACGCGCCGCCGCCTCGCGGTCAAGGCGTTCCGCCACACCGCCGCCTACGACGCGCTGATTGCCGACTACCTGACGAAGCAGGCGGGCGAAGTGCTGCCGGAGCGTTTCACGGTGACGTTCGAAAAGGTGCAGGACCTGCGTTACGGCGAAAACCCGCATCAACGGGCGGCGTTCTATCGCAAGCCGCTGGCGCCGGAAGGGAACATCACCACCGCGAAACAGCTGCACGGCAAGGAGTTGTCCTACAACAACATCAACGATGCCAACGCGGCCCTGGCGTTGGTGAAGGAATTCCGCGAGCCGGCGGTGGTGGCGGTCAAACACATGAACCCGTGCGGCGTCGGCATCGGCGCGACGATCCTGGAGGCGTACCGGAAGGCGTACGATGCGGATCCGACGTCCATTTTCGGCGGGATCGTGGCCGCCAACCGGACGATCGACAAGGCGACGGCGGAATTGTTGCACGAAATTTTCCTGGAGATCGTGCTGGCGCCGGATTTCGAGCCGGAAGCGCTGGAGATTTTGCAGAAGAAGAAAAACATTCGCCTGCTCACCCTCGGGGATCTGGCCGCGGCCGGCTCGGACGGCGCGAAAGATGCCATGTCCGGTTTCGGGGCGCTCGCTTCTTCCGATTTCCTGGTCACTTCGGTGGAAGGCGGCATGCTCGTACAGGATGCCGACCGGCACGCGCTGTCGGTTGACGATCTCAAGGTGGTCACCGACCGGGCGCCGACGGAGGAAGAACTCCGGCAGCTGCTGTTCGGCTGGAAAGTGGTCAAACACGTCAAATCGAACGCGATTGTGCTGGCCCGGGACAACATGACCGTCGGCGTCGGCGCCGGGCAGATGAACCGGGTCGGGGCGGCGCGGATCGCCATTGAACAGGCCGGCGAACGGGCGAAGGGGAGCGTGCTGGCTTCCGATGCCTTCTTCCCGATGGGGGACACGCTGGAGCTGGCGGCGAAGGCCGGCATCACGGCGGTCATCCAGCCGGGCGGCTCGATCCGGGACGGGGAATCGATCGAAGTGGCCAACAAAAACGGCATCGCCATGGTGTTCACCGGCGTTCGCCATTTCAAACATTGAGTTCGGAGCGGGAAACCGCAATTTCGCAAGTTTTCGTCGGGGAGGAATTGGGTGTGAACGTACTCGTGATCGGCAGGGGCGGCCGGGAGCATACCCTCGTCTGGGCGCTCAAAAAGAGCCCGAAGGTGGATCGCGTCTATTGCGCGCCCGGCAACGCCGGCATCGCGCAAATGGCGGAATGCGTGCCCATCGGCGAAAAGGCGTTTGACGAGCTGGGCCGGTTCGCCAAGGAGAAGGAAATCGGCCTGGTGGTCGTCGGGCCGGAAGATCCGCTGCTTGCAGGCGCGGTCGATTATTTCGAATCGATCGGCATTCCCGCCTTCGGCCCCCGCAAAGACGCGGCGGAAATCGAAGGCAGCAAGGCGTTCGCCAAGGCGCTGATGGCCAAATACGGCATTCCGACCGCCGCCTATGCCTCCTTCGACAACTACGACGAGGCGCTGGCCTATCTGCGCAGCCGGAAGGCGCCCATCGTGGTGAAGGCGGACGGGCTTGCCGCCGGCAAGGGCGTCACCGTCGCCGCCACCCTGGAGGAAGCCGAAGAAGCGCTGAAGGCGGCCATGCTGGACAACGTGTTCGGCGAAGCCGGCAGCCGGGTGGTCATCGAACAATTTCTTGCGGGGCAGGAAATGTCCATCCTCTCCTTCGTTGACGGCGAAACGGTGCTTCCGATGGTGCCGGCGCAGGACCACAAACCGGTGTTCGACGGCGACCGCGGGCCGAACACCGGCGGCATGGGCACCTATTCGCCGGTGCCGCACATTCCGGGGTCCATCGTGGACAAGGCGGTGGAAACGATCGTCAAACCGACGGCCCGGGCCATGGTGCAGGAAGGCCGCCCGTTCCGCGGCGTGCTGTATGCCGGTTTGATGATCACGCCGGAAGGGGAACCGATGGTCATCGAATTCAACTGCCGTTTTGGCGACCCGGAAACCCAGGTGGTGCTGCCGCGATTGAAATCCGACCTGGCGGAAGTCATGCTGGCGACGGTGGAAGGCCGCCTGGCGGACGTGAAACTCGAATGGAGCGACGAAGCGGCGGTGTGCGTCGTCCTCGCGTCGGGCGGATACCCCGGCCCTTATCGCAAAGGGTTGCCGATCAGCGGTCTGGATGAGGTGGAGGAATCCCTCGTCTTCCATGCCGGAACCGCGCTGTCCGATGACGGCCGGATCGTGACGGACGGCGGCCGGCTGCTCGGCGTGACGGCAACGGGCAAGGATCTTGCCGAAGCCCGCGCCAAGGCGTACGCCGACATTGACAAAATCTTCTACGAGGGCAAGCACTGCCGGACCGACATCGGGCTGAAGGCGTTGCAGGCCGGACAGGCGAAATGATGCCGTGATTTCCGGCGCCTCGGCCAGTGAACGGCGAAGCCATTCGGGACGCCGTCCGGCGGCGCTTTCCCGGCCGGATTCGGGGGTTTTGGCAACTCCCCGTGCGAATGCACGGTTGTTGCTTCAAATGCCACGGATCTGTAACGGAACAACAGGGCGTTATTTTGCGAAAAAAGCTGCGTTTCAAATTGTAACGGAACGACAGGGCGCTAATTTGCGATTTTTGCCTGACAATGGCCTTTTCATCGCGAAATAGTGCCCTGTCGTTCCGTTAGCGCTGAAAAACGTCCGGATTTGCCCAACTAACGCCCTGTCGTTCCGTTAGCACCGAAGAGCGCACAAGTCGGCCCAAATAACGCCCTGTCGTTCCTTTCACACAGAAGGACAGCCCCTTCAGACCCGTCCAATGCGATCCCCCGGCACGCCGCCATTTGGCAAAATCCCTGCCTTGACGCTCCGGAATGTTTCTTCTACAATCGGGATAGATTTGTAGTGAACCCAAATTCATGAAAAGGCGAGGGATGCGCACGTGGATCTCGAACAATACCGCTCCGTTGCGGGGGAGAAAGAAGCGTATTACAATGCGCCGTTTCACAAATTGATGCGCATGTTTGCCATATCGGTGCTCGTGTCTTTCATCGGAACGGCGGTCGGATTGGCCTGGCTCCCGCCGGCGCTCGTATTGCCGCTTGTCGTGGTGGAATTGATCATGCTTGTTTCCGCCTTTCTCATTCACAGGCGCGGCAAACCGGTCGGCTACCCGTTTGTGTTCGTGTTTTGCTTCATCAGCGGCGTCACGATTTTTCCGGCCGTCCAGTATTACATGGGCGTGGGAGGCAGCGCGCTGATCATCCAGGCGTTCGCCCTGACGACGTTGATTTACGCCGGGCTGGCGGTGTACGCCTACTATTCGAAGCGCGACTTTTCGTTCCTGCGCAGCTTCCTGATGGTCGGCGTGCTGACGCTGATCGGACTCGGGATCATCGGCCTGTTCACGGGCGGATACAGCGGCCCCATGGGTCTTGCCATCGCATTCGCCGGCATCATGATTTTCTCCGGATTCGTGCTGTATGACATTTCCCAATACAGGCACGGTGTGCCGGACGAAATGATTCCGCTCGCGGTGCTCAGCCTGTATCTGACGTTCATCAACCTGTTCCTGTACGTTTTGCGGTTTTTCGGCATCCTCCAGGATGATTGACGGGTGCCGGATGAAGGCTGCCGGGGCTCGAAGCTCCGGCGGCCTTTTTGCTGTACGCCCGGCATGGGCGTCATCTCTACGGTGAAAGTCCGGAATGGGGGCTGGCGAGCGCCTACCATTAGCCGAGGGCAAGGGTGTCGGTCGCGAGGCCGAATCTGAAGGAAGCCGG
>Ga0310837_100407_pt1 | contig 32268 bp, 35 predicted proteins | sample SM_ome_5_FD_201315 | JGI IMG/M metagenome (GOLD analysis project Ga0310837, IMG submission 201315) | Sorghum-adapted microbial communities enriched on stacked mutant (SM) sorghum from Joint BioEnergy Institute, Emeryville, California... ...
AAGACCCCTGGAAGAACACCAGGTTGATAGGCCCGGGGTGGAAGCACAGCAATGTGTGCAGCTGACGGGTACTAATCGGTCGAGGGCTTATCCTAAAGTTGCAAGACGATGCAGATGCGCTCGATATAGCGATGCGCTTTCGTTTCCTGTCCGGTTTTCAGGGCGCAAGCCTATGAAGGGGAATGGTCTGGTGGCAATGGCGGAGGGGAACCACGCGTACCCATCCCGAACACGACCGTTAAGCCCTCCAGCGCCGATGGTACTTGGACCGAAGGGTCCCGGGAGAGTAGGACGCTGCCAGGCCATACAAGTGGCTGATCAGGATGAATCCTGGTCAGCCTTTATTTGTTGTGCGAATTGTTGCTCAGACGATGGTTCGGGAAAAAGCAGCCCTTTAAATGCCGTAGCCTGTGAACGCACCCGTTCTCCTGGAAAAGCGGGGTATTCACAGGCTATTTTTGCTGATTTGATCCATATTCCATGTTCCCTATTTGCATGGCACGAATCAACGAATCAACGGTGATAGTAGCTGACTACATGCGAATGAAGCCGGATGACGCCATCCCGCCGCTCTTTGCGCATTTGCCAAAGAAGGCGGATGCGGGGTGCAAGCAACCAGAAATGCCAGAACAATAGTGATACGATCCAGCAGGAACTGGACCAGGGATAGAACAAAGCGGAGAAGCAACTGCCCACCAGAAACAGGTGAAAATGCAACCGCCGAAACAGTCCCAGATTGGTGTCCATGACGGGAAGCGGTCCAATCCATGGCCAATCGGAGCGGAAGGCGAATCGTTTTTCCCAAGGCTCGTCTATCCGGCGAACGGTAAGCTTCAAAACGATGGCGTGAACGGCCAGCATGAGCAGCAGGGCCAGCGGAAATGCCAGCAAACCCGTCAAACCGTATACGAAAATCAGGACGATGGCGGCAAGTAGAGCCGTCGCCATGTAACTGTACTTGGTTTCGGGACGCAGGATGATTTTGCGAACCAGTTTGTAATGATAGTATGTTGGATCGCTGAGTGTTGGGGATGGCATGCCCGAACTTCACTCCCCGGACGGAATAACGGTTCTATTGATTATTACTATCGGCTACGGAGCACATGAATGTTACGATTGAAAAAGAAAAGAAGTATATTTTCATAGATTTCTGCCAACACTATCATTCAAGGACAAGACGGCAGGGAGGGCACAGGTATGGAATTGACTGAACCGAAAACCTGCATGGTGTGCGGCCAGGCCAAGGAAGAAGGCATTCAGATTGTTTCGGCCTTTATATGTCATGCGTGTGAGACAGAAATTGTGAAAACAGAGGTTGAAGATGCACGTTACGCCTATTTCGTGAAGCGAATGCGGCAGTTGTGGATTCGATTTCATGCTTGATATTTTCAAAGGGGTTGCAGGAGCCGGAAGCAAAATGCCGGTTTTTTTTCTGCGATGATTTGGCGAACGGATTGGCAGGTTGCTACAATTGAATAAACTGACAATCCGGAGGAAATCGCGACATGCCGGAAAAAACACATGGCGCTCCCCTTTATGAGATGCTGGAACGATACGTCAGTCGGCAAAACGCCGCTTTTCATGTACCCGGTCACAAACAGCGCGCCATCGGACTTGATGGGCGCGCCAAACAGCGATATGCGGCATTGTTGCATATCGATGTTACAGAATTGCCGGATACCGATGATTTGCACCACCCTGAAGGGCCGATTGCCGAGGCGCAGCGACTGGCCGCCGCATGTTTCGGAGCGGAGGAAACCCGGTTTTTGGTGGGTGGAAGCACGGCGGGAAATCTGGCGATGATTCTTGGCACTACCGAACCCGGTGAATTGTTGATTGTCCAGCGCAATGTCCACCGGTCGATTTTTCACGGACTCATGCTGGCCGGTGTCCGGGCCGTATTTTTGCAGCCGGAGATGGATGCCGCATCCGGCATGGCTGTCATCCCCGATGCGGAACAGATACGGGAAGCCTTGCGCAGGTACCCGGAAGCCAGAGGCGTTGTCCTGTGCACGCCCAATTATTATGGCATGTGTGGCAGGCTGGAGCCGATTGCGGAGATTTGCCATGCATCCGGCGTTCCATTGCTGGTGGATGAGGCGCATGGTCCCCACTTTGGCTTTCATAAGGCCTTGCCCAAATCTGCGCTCCAGGCGGGCGCTGATGTTGTCGTGCAATCTGCGCACAAGATGCTGGGCGCCATGACCATGGGAGCCATGCTGCATATGCAGGGCGGGCGAATTGACCGGGAAGCCATCCGCCAGGCGCTTCGCATGGTGCAAAGCTCCAGCCCGTCGTTTCCGCTCCTGGCCTCGCTGGATCTTGCCCGCAATCATCTGCATGCGATGGGTACGGCAGCGTTTGAGCCGGCGTTGGCGGCAGCCGAACGGGTGCGGGAATCATTGGTTCAGACCGGTTTTTTGCCGCTTGCCTATGACGGCGGAGGATTGCAGCCTGGCATATTCCAGGATCCGTTGAAGCTGGCGTTGTACGATCCGGATAACCGGATGGACGGATTCCGGTTGCGGGATGAGCTGGCCAAAAGGGGATGCATGGCCGAGATGGCGGATTCCCGTTATGTGTTGCTCGCTTTTGGCATCGGATCGACAATAGCGGATGCGGACCGGCTCATCGATGCATTGAAGGACATTTCAGCAAATCGGCATCCGTCGTCATTGGCCGCTGTTGAGCGCAAAATGCCTGATATGCGGCAATGGCAAGCTGGTGACATTCCGGCACCGGTATCCTTGGCCCGACGACGATATCCGCCCACCGAAAGCATTTTGCTGGAGGACAGCGTAGGCAGAATCGCGGGCGAATGGGTTGTTCCCTATCCGCCGGGCATACCCGAACTGTATCCTGGGGAGACTGTTACGGCATATAACGTAGAACGGTTGCTCCGCTGGCGAAGCCAGGGCGCAGCCATACAAGGGGCGCAAGATGCCGAATTGACCCGTATCCGGGTATTCAGACTGTAAGCGCTAGGGAGTTGAAAGGATTCGTGTTTCGCCGAGAGCAGGATGTTCGTGCGCATGTCGCCTGGCTGGCCGCTGCGGCAACATGCGTATTGGCCATATCTTTGATCATGCTACCCCCTGTCATTGGCGTCGCGGACAATGGTGATTTCAGCAGATTGATGCGTCTGGCCGGATTCCAGTATCTTGATCCGGATGAATCATATGACGACCGCTATTTTGCGTATGCGCATCAATATTTCGGCTATAAATCCAACTGGGGGTCGTCCTATGTCACGACCCAGGTTGTATTGCTGTCCGTAGTCGGATGGCTGGCACGTTTGTTTGATGGCGAAGTATTTGACATCCGCTGGTTGGGTGCAGTTTATACGGGCATGTTGGCAACCGCCATTTATCTGTTCATCCGCAATGCAGACGCGGTTGCGGGCAATCGGGCAGCAACGGCGATTTACGGCGTTTTCGCTGCGGGCATGCTGCTTTTTGTATTTGGAGACATCGGCTATCTCGCCTATTTTCATTCATTTTACGGGGAGCCTTATGCATTGCTGGGTATGTTGCTGTCCGTGGCCGCCATCATGGCGATGACGCAGGCGGACAAACCTTCAGGCTGGCAGCTGGCATTGTTGGTTTCGGCAGCCGTAGCGGTGGCCACCTCCAAAATTCAGCATGCGCCTTTCGGCTTTGCATTCGGACTGATCGTCTGGCGAATGGCCGGGTTGCGGGACGACAAGAGGTGGCGGCGAATGACCCATGTCGGCTTGGGTATCCTGCTTGGCAGTTCTGTGCTCATGCTGGTATTTGCACCCGGAGGCTTAAAGCAGATCAATTTGTACCAATCCGTATTCTACGGCATATTGAAAGATTCGCCCGATGCCAGAAGAGACATGATGGAACTGGGCATACCGGAACGGTATTTGCCGCTTGCGGGAACGAATTATTTTCAAAAAGATGTAGCGATTCCGCAGGATGATCCGGTACTCCGGCGCGAGGTGCTGCAAAAATTGAGCCATAAGGACGTCGCTCTTTACTATTTGCGGCATCCGGAACGGTTGTGGCAAAAACTGAACAAAGCGGCGGAGAATGGCGTTTCGGTTCGTCCTTCCTATCTCGGCAATTACGATGCATCGGCAGGCAAACCGCGGGGCGCGCTATCCGATACATTTGATACCTATAGCGACTGGAAATCACACCATATGCCGCATTCGCTCAGCTGGTTTGCGGGCTGCTGGCTGGCCTATTTGGCCGTACTGGGCCTATTGTGGCGCAATGCTGTATCCCGCCGGGTACGCGCGCGGCTGGAAACGATGGCGATCATATCGCTTTGTGGCCTGTTTGCACTGGTTGTGCCGATACTGGGGGACGGTGAAGCCGATCTCGGCAAGCATTTGTTTATGTTTAATGTATGTTTTGATATGATGTTGATAAGCGCTGCATTGTTTCTATTGCATTTAGCGGTAAACGGGATGGCGCGAAGAATGGTCAGTAACCGGAAGGAGCAAAACGGGTGTCAGTCGGAACGTTCATTACGGTAGAAGGCGGCGAAGGCGCCGGCAAAACGACCCTGATTGCTCGTCTTAATGAGCGAATTTATCGGGAATTGGGAATGAAAACGGTGACAACACGCGAACCGGGAGGCATCCCGATCGCGGAAGCCATTCGCAATGTCATTCTCGACCGCAACCATACCGCAATGGATGCCAGGACGGAAGCGCTGCTGTATGCCGCAGCCCGCCGCCAACATCTGACGGAAAAGGTTGTACCCGCATTGAAACGGGGATTTGTCGTTCTCTGTGACCGTTTCGTGGACAGCAGTCTGGCCTATCAGGGATATGCCCGTGGACTGGGGATCGAAGACGTGTGGGCCATCAACCGGTTTGCAACAGATGATTGCATGCCCGATCTGACGCTGTATCTGGATCTGGACCCGGAGATCGGGCTTAAACGTATCCAGGCCAACCAAAACCGGGAGGTCAATCGGCTGGATCTGGAAAGTTACGGCTTCCATCGCAAAGTCAGGGAAGGTTACCGGCAAGTGGCCAGGATGTTTCCGGAGCGGATCGTAACGCTGGATGCGGACGTCCCGCCGGAGCAATTGGCGGAAGAAGCCTGGCAATATGTGGCGAAAAGGCTTGTTCGCGCATAAAAAAAGGGTTTTGCCGAAGCGTTGTCCAATAATATAATAGGAAAAATCGTTTGTCTGATCTTGGACGGGGGAGGGCTCAGGCCGATGAAATTGCTGATTGCAGTCATTCAGGATAAAGACAGCAACCGATTGTCCAATGCTTTGATCAAAGAAGGGTTTCGCGCCACCAAACTGGCCAGCACCGGCGGTTTTTTGCGGGCGGGCAATACGACTTTCTTGATTGGTGTCGAGGATGATCGGGTTCAGCAGGCACTGGATGTCATTCGCGCCAATTGCAAAGTGCGTGATCAACTGGTAACGCCGGTGTCCCCGGTAAGCGGTGCAGCCGATTCCTACATTCCATTTCCGGTCGAAGTGCAGGTTGGCGGTGCCGCTGTATTCGTCGTACCGGTCGAGCAGTTTGAGCATTTTTGATCCCATTACCGGACGGTGAACAGCGGTGAAAATCCAGCCTGGAATGTTTCCCATAAGCAAGACGTTGCAGCGGGGAGAATCGGCAAGCAGGCCGGCATCTTCACAGAATTTTGCCGATCTGATGCAGAAACAGCAAGAGGAAAGAACCCAGGAAGAGCTCAAGCGCAAACTGGAGGACATCCGCCTGCAGGGTGAGCGACTTTCCCGTTCGATGACGGTTCGTGAACTGATATTGTATCGCCAGATGGTCAAAGATTTTTTGGAGGATACGCTAAAACGGGGCATTGGCCTCAAGGAAACAAGGGGATGGGATCGCCGGGGGCGCGGCAAGCGGTACAAATTGCTGGAAGAAGTGGACGCCATGCTGGTCAGCATGGGGGAAGAACTGCTCCAGTCCGAAGAAGGCCGGATCGAGTTGCTGCGCAAAGTCGGTGAAATCCGGGGCATGCTGATCAATCTTGCATTTTAGTCGGGAGGTTTGGGCTTCATGGGCTTTCGCGATTTCCCCGGACAGGATCGCGCCAAAAAGTTGCTGCAGCATGCGCTGCGTTCGGGAAGAGTCGCACACGCCTACCTGTTTGCCGGCCCTTCCGGTTCAGGGCGACATGAACTGGCGCTGGCGTTTGCCCAGGCGCTTTTTTGCGAGCGGGAAGCGGACGACGCATGTGGAGAATGTCTTTCCTGCCGCAAATTGCGTCATGGCAATCATCCGGATTTGCACATCATTCAGCCGGACGGTGCCAGCGTCAAAATCGAACAGATTCGCGAGTTGCAGCGGGATTTGTCATACCGCAGTGCCGGTGCGGGGTACAAGGTTTACATCATCGAAGCGGCAGAAACGATGACCGTCCAGGCTGCAAACAGTTTGCTGAAATTTTTGGAAGAACCGCAGTCGCCTGTCGTCGCCATCCTGATTGCGCCGGGGCCGAAATCGGTTCTTCCGACAATTCAGTCGCGCACACAGCTTGTCCCTTTTGTTCCCGCAGACCGGGAATGGATGGAAGCCCAATTGATCGCGGAAGGCAAATCACCGCTGCTGGTCAAGGCCGCGGTCCATTTGGTTTCCGGATTGGCAGCGGGGCGCGTGCTCGTCGAGGAGAATTGGTTTGCAGAAATCAGAAACGTAGTGATACAATTAGGCAAAGAGAATTCGTCGCGTTTTCCTGGCAGTCTGCTGACCGCCCAACAGCAGATTTTCAAGACGGATCTCTCGAACCATGTGGAAATTTTGCTGCAAATGTTTGCTTTATGGTATAGAGATATGATTTACGCCATGACCGGCCGTCAGCACCGGATCGTATTCGCCGATCAGACCGATTGGATCGTGTCCCATGCGTGGAGCCGCACGATTACATCATGGGTTCGGGCGATGGAAACTGCGCTTTCCGCGGCCCGGCGCATCAAGGCGAATGTCGCACCCCAGCTGGCGGTTGAACAATTTTTGGTGAACGTGCGGGAGGGGTAGCATTGTACGAGGTCGTTGGCGTCCGCTTCAAGAAAGCAGGCAAGATCTATTATTTCGATCCCGCCGAGCATCAGGTGTCCAAAGATCAACATGTCATCGTCGAAACGGCACGCGGTGTGGAGTATGGCAAAATCGTCATCGGCCCCAAAATGGTGGATGAAATGGATGTTGTACTTCCGCTGAAGAAAGTGATACGTGTCGCTGGCGAGATGGATGCCAAAGCCGTGGAGGAAAATCGCAACGCTGCCAAAAACGCGTTCAACATCGGCTTGCAGAAGATCAGGGATCACAATTTGAAGATGAAACTCGTTGATGTGGAATACACGTTTGACCGCAACAAGATCATTTTTTATTTTACGGCGGAAGGACGCGTTGATTTCCGGGAGTTGGTCAAGGATTTGGCCAGCGTTTTTCGTACCCGGATCGAGCTGAGGCAAATTGGCGTGCGTGACGAAGCCAAAATGCTCGGAGGCATCGGCCCGTGTGGCAGGGTGCTTTGTTGCTCATCATGGCTCGGTGATTTTGATCCGGTCTCCATCAAGATGGCCAAAGACCAAAGTTTGTCGCTCAATCCGACGAAAATTTCGGGATTGTGCGGCCGGTTGATGTGTTGTTTGAAATTTGAGCACGACAATTACGAAAGTGCCAAAGAAGAGCTTCCTTCGGTTGGACGACTGGTTGTGACTTCCATGGGCGAAGGCAAGGTCGTCGGGTTGAATCTTGGTGCCCGGACGGTGCATGTTCACTTGTTCGAGATGGACAAGGTCAAGGAATTGCCGTTTGACGATGTCGTCCTCCAATAACCCGGAAACTCACTACCAGATCTATGAGGTGGAAAGCCACTCATGAAAGATATATATGCGCGTATGGACGAGATGGAGTCGCAATTGGGTGCCGTTCATACGGATTTCAAGACCCTCAAGCTGAAAATCAAGGAGCTGCTGGAAGAAAATCAAAGGCTCCGGATTGAAAACCAGCAACTTCGCAAAGTGTTGAAACGGGAAAGTGTCTCCGTTGCGGCAACGGTACCGGCAGAAGAAGCGGCATCCGAACGCAGGGGAAAATCAGGCTCCCATTCCTCCGGAGAAGGGTATGACAACCTGGCCCGCTTGTATCATGAAGGGTTTCATATTTGCAATGTTTATTACGGTCATCTGCGGATGGAAGGGGATTGTCTGTTCTGCATTTCGTTTTTGAATAAATAGATTTGTCCAAGCAAAATATGCAGGCGGCCTTGATCCGGGGATGCATCCGGTCAAGGCCGTATTGTTTTTGCGAGCGAAATTCGGGATTACATTAACGGAACATTTGCAACGCATGGGAAAGTCGAGTAAGCTAGTGGGCGAATGGGCAAATCCGCCGAATGGATATCATTGGAATGTGATTTGGAGTTCGAAGGGGAAAATGGGTGATGGCGCAAACGCAACGATTGCAGCCGGGGGAACGTTTGGATCATTTGCTGACCGGTGATTTGCAAATTATTCAAAGTCCGGATGTGTTCTGCTTTTCGCTGGATGCGGTGTTGCTCGCAAGATTTGCGGGCGTGCCCCTGAAGGGCAGGGTATTGGATTTGTGTACCGGCAACGGCGTGATCCCGCTGCTCCTGTCCACCCGGACAGCCGCGATAATCGACGGCGTTGAAATCCAGCCGAGGCTGGCCGATATGGCCAGGCGAAGCGTATCCTTGAACGGGCTGGACCAACGGGTCCGGATTGTGGAGGCTGACTTGCGAACATGGTCGATGCAGGAGGAAGTAAGCGGCCTGTACGATGCGGTGACCGTCAATCCGCCGTATTTGCCGCAGGGTTCCGGGGATCAGAAAGAAAATCCGCATCTGGCCATGGCCAGGCATGAGATCTGCTGCACGCTGGATGAAGTCGTTGAAGCATGCGCACGCGTTGTCCGAAGGGGAGGACGTGTGACGATGGTGCATCGGCCGGCACGATTGGTGGATATCCTGACCGCGATGCGGCGCCATCGGTTGGAACCGAAGCGGATGCGATTCGTACACCCGCGTGCGGATGCGGAAGCCAATATGGTACTGATCGAAGCGTTGAAGGAAGGCAAACCGGAGTTGCGCCTGTTGCCTCCACTCATTGTTTATGTCCATAACCGGGAATATACGCCCGAACTGCTGGATGTATTCTATGGAAGAAAGACGGAACTGGCTGACGGAGACAAGGAGGCATTGACGTGAGTGAACCGAATACGCAAGATCAGGTGCAGGTGCAGCGAAGTTTCGCGCCACGTGAAAAACCGGGTACGCTCTATTTGGTCGCAACACCGATTGGCAACCTGGAGGACATGACATTCCGCGCGATTCGGACGTTGCGCGAGGTGGATCTGATTGCTGCCGAAGATACACGCCAAACGCGCAAATTGCTGACGCATTTTGGGATTCAGAACCGATTGGTCAGTTACCGTGAACACAATCGGGCGACAAGCGGACCGGCGTTGATCGGCATGCTGGAGGAAGGGCGCCATATTGCGCTGGTCAGTGATGCGGGCATGCCGGCCATTTCCGATCCGGGCGCCGATCTGGTGAGAGAGGCCGTTGCTCGCGGCATTCCCGTCGTTCCGATTCCGGGAGCGAATGCCGCATTGTCGGCATTGGTCATTTCCGGGCTGCCGACGGACCGTTTTTTGTTTGCGGGCTTTCCGCCCCGCGACCGCAAAAGCATGAATGTGTTGCTGGATCAATTGGAAGAAACATCCGGAACCCTGATTTTGTACGAGTCTCCGCACCGGGTCCGGAATACGCTCGAAACGTTGCAAGCAAGATGGGGACATCGCCGCATGGCGCTTGTCCGCGAATTGACCAAGCGGCATGAGGAAGCGATTCGCGGTACCATCAGCGATTGCCTGGCATATGTCCAGACCCATCCGCCCATCGGCGAATGCTGTCTGGTCATTGAAGGCGCCAATCCCGCGAACGGAACAGGTGCGTCAAAAGACCGCGATTGGTGGCGTTCGCTTACGTTGTCACAACATGTTGACCATTATATGGAGCAGGTTGGCAATCGCAAGGAGGCCATGAAGCTGGCCGCACGGGATCGCGGATTGTCCCGTCGCGAGGTGTATCAATCCCTGCTGGGCGAGTGAGCTGATGTATAGTGGACGGATAATAGAAGAATCCCCCCGGCAGTCGCCGGAGGGACGTAAGGAGTTATAAAAAGGTTAGAATTAACAATTTTTATTGTCTGTTTTCTATTATAACGTATATTAATTAATTTGTCACAGGGGAAGGCAAGTCCTTGAGACATTCGCGACAAACGATCTTGCCTTTGAAGTAAGTGACATTTTCTGCGTTGCCGCAGAAGATGCAAGCGGGTTCGTATTTTTTGAGCATGATCCGTTCGCCATCCACATAGATTTCCAGTGCGTCCTTTTCCCCGATTCCCAGTGTACGACGCAATTCAATCGGAATAACGACGCGGCCCAATTCATCGACTTTGCGTACAATTCCTGTAGACTTCATCATTTGGATTAACCCCTTTTCTAAAGTTAAAATAGAATAAAACGCCGATGCGAGAATTGCCGAATTGGATACCAGAACACGCCATCATTCGACAAAGTTCTCTTTTTTCCGTAATCTATCGTACCAACGTTTCCCAAATTAGTCAACTTAAATTTAATGCTAAATGTGTGGTAAATTTAACTAAATCTTATAAATGCAATAATAGCATGGGTTTTTGCCTCTCGGTCATAAATCGTACAAATTCGCCCAATTTGACACAATTCGACATTATTTGCAAACGAAATGGATAAAGGGGGATGTGGGAATGGATCGTGAGCTGAAGGAGGAAAAAGTATTCAAGGATCCGGTGCATCATTCCATCTATGTGCAAGATCCGATCATCTGGAAATTGATTGATACGCCGGAGTTCCAGCGTCTCAGGCGCATTAGGCAACTGGGCACGAGCTATTTGACTTTCCATGGGGCTGAACATAGCCGGTTCACCCACTCCCTGGGTGTGTATGACATCACCCGGAGAATTATCTCCCAATTCGAACGCAACGGGTATCCGGATTGGCCGCGGGAAGAACGAATTGTCAGTTTGTGCGCGGCATTGTTGCACGATATTGGACATGGACCGTTTTCACATTCCCTGGAGCAAGTATTTGGCACGGACCATGAGCAATGGACGGTGGATATTATCCTGGGAGACACGGCAGTTCACCGGGTGCTGAAAGAAGCGGATGCAGATTTGCCGCGCCGTGTAGCGGCCGTCATTTGCAAAAATTACGAAAAGCCGATTGTCGTCAGCCTTGTATCAAGCCAGATGGATGCGGACCGGATGGACTATCTGCTGAGGGATTCCTACTATGCCGGTGTGCATTACGGTTCGTTCGACCTGGATCGGATCTTGCGCGTTCTTCGGCCCTATCAGGGGAAAATTGTCGTCAAGGAAAGCGGCATGCATGCAGTGGAAGCCTATTTGATGTCGCGTTACCAAATGTATTGGCAGGTTTATTTTCATCCCGTAACGAGAAGTTCGGAAATTGTGCTTCGCTCGATTTTCAAAAGAGCGAGAGATCTGCATGACGGCGGATACCGGTTCGGCTTCATGCTGCCGCCGCTGCAGCGATTGTTCGAACGAACGCTTGCGGTCCATGATTATTTGGCGCTTGACGAAGCGATGGTCCAGACGGCGTTTGGACAATGGATGCATGAAGATGATCCGATCTTGTCGGATCTTTGCCGCCGTTTTCTGGAACGCAAATTGTTCAAATACATCCCGCTCGGACAAGATGACGAATCGTGGCTGGCGGAATTGCGGGAACAATGGCGGAAAATCGGTCTCGATCCGGCATACTATCTGGAAGTGGACACGCCGACCGATTTGCCTTATGATGTGTATTCTCCGGAAACCGTGACGACAGGTGCCGAGAAACCTCCGATTCTGCTGCTGGATGATCAGGAGCGCTTGATGGAAATTTCGGAGAAATCGGAAATTATTCGTTCGATTGCAGGCTTGCAGCGGGGCAAATATTATTTGTATTACCCGGAAGAGCTTGCCCGCCAATTTGCGGACAAGCTGCCCGAAGCCGCACGAAACCAGTTGCATTTATAACTGCATATATAATAGAAGGGAGAAGTTTTTCGACATGTTCATCGATACGCACGCACATCTGGATTCGCACAAATTCGACGGGGATCGGGAAGACGTCATTCGACGGGCACAAGAAGCAGGAATCGACACTATTGTGAATATCGGGTTTAACCGGGAAACGATTCCTACGACAATGGCGCTGGCGGAACAATACCCGTTCATTTATGCGGCTGTGGGATGGCATCCGACCGATGCGGACAAGATGGATCTGGACGCCGATTTGGCCTGGATCGAGAAGTTGTGTTCGCATCCGAAAGTGGTCGCCATTGGTGAAATTGGGCTGGACTACCATTGGGATACGCCCAGGGACATCCAGCACACCGTATTCCGGGAGCAGATCCGGCTCGCGCGCAAACTGGGCAAACCGATCGTCATCCATAACCGGGATGCGCACGAAGATGTCGTACGTTTGCTAAAGGAAGAAAAAGCCGAAGAAGTTGGCGGCATCATGCATTGTTTTTCCGGAAGCTGGGAAACGGCCCGCAAATGTCTGGATATGAACTTCGACATTTCCTTTGGTGGCCCCATCACTTTCGTGAACGCAAGAGTGCCCAAAGAGGTGCTGGCCAAAGTGCCGCTCGACCGGTTACTGCTGGAAACGGATTGCCCCTATTTGGCTCCACACCCATATCGTGGAAAGAGAAATGAGTCTTCTTACGTGCCGCTTATCGCGATGGCAGCGGCGGAAATTAAAGGAATTTCGCTGGAAGAAATTGCAAAAATTACGAGCCGAAACGCCCGTACGCGATTGTCACTACCCTGAAATCGGGAGCAATCAAACGAAAAAACAAGGGTATCGATAGAAAAACCTGTTATTGTTGCGGGCAATTCAGCCTGGAGCTTCGTATTTCCCGATATATGATCGATTACAACGGGTAAGTCTGCTTTACATGTCATCATTCAAGCGGTTATGATCGTACACAGAGTTTGCATTCGCAAATTGGATACCTTTACCAGAATGCTGAATCTTCCGTACCGGAAGAGCGGGGGACCCAACGCGATTGGTTACCAATTGGCTGCATGCGGTCCGAACAAATCCTGGGGTGAATTACGTGGAAAAGGCCGATGAGCCTTGAAGCGTATAGGGCCACTCTCTGGTCCGAATCCGACAGCTAACCTCGCAAGCATCCCAAAGAGAGAGGTCAACTCGTGCCGCTTTACCCTTTTCAAATTTGACATGCGGAAACCACGAACAGTCCTCTGTAGTGGTTTTTTTGTTTGGCATGAGAACCTGAACTGGTTTAGGCGGTGCTCCACGCGCATTTTCTGCCGAAACGCGGTGATGAGCATCGTTATCAAAATCATATAGTCGCGTCGAAATGTTCTTCATGCGTACGAATCGACGGCGGGGCTATGAAGGAGGCGAGAAAATGGGCGTCTTTCAAGCGGAGGAAACCCATGATTCACGGCCGACCGGCAGGCTTTTCGCAACGAGATGGAAGCATGAGCATTTGCGCTGGATTGTCATCAGTGCCATACTCACTTTTGCAGTTGTCGTCATGTTTAATGCTTTGTTGAAAGATGCTTCCGCCAAACGCGTCACCGTTGTGGATGACGGCGTATCTGCACATTATCGCACCTGGAGCGCTCACGTAACGGATTTTTTGAGCGAGCAGGGAATCGTCGTTGGACCGTTTGATCGCATTTCGGTATCGCTGGCTGCGCCGCTGGGCAAAAGCGAGCATATCGTCATCGAGCGGGCCAAACAAATCCTGATCCAGGCTGACGGCCAACAGCAAGTCAGGTATACGACGGAATCAACTGTGGGCGAAGCATTGGCCGAACTGAACATCAGGGTTGACGATGATGATCGCGTAACACCTTCGCTGGATGAACCGATCCGGCAAGGCGGCAACATCCGGATCGTTCGTGTTCGTGTCGAAACCATTGAAACCGAACATCCGATTGCCTACACTGTCGTAAAACAGAAAGACAACAATCTGGAGCAGGGCAAGGAAAAGGTTGTCAGAACCGGAAAAACGGGTCTCCTCGTCAAAAGAATGCAGCGCATTTTCGAGGATGGAAAGCTGGTTCGGGAAGAAGTGCTGGAAGAAGAAGTTGTCCGACCTGCCGTACAACAAATCGTGTCTGTTGGCGGCAAAAAGCCGGTTTCGACGACGCTTGTTGCAAGCACGGACAACATTTCTGCCGCTGCCCGCACGCTCAAGTTGAACGGACAGACGGTTCCGGTCAAAAAAATACTGGAAAATGTGACGTTGACAGCCTATACGGCCGGGCCGGAGTCAACAGGCAAAAAGAAAGATGATCCCAACTATGGCATTACGTACTCCGGAACGAAAGTTCAGGAGGGCCGGACGATCGCGGTTGATCCGGATGTCATTCCGTTGGGTTGGTGGGTATATATCGAAGGCATCGGATTCCGTCGTGCCGAAGATATCGGCAGCGCGGTGAAGGGCAATAAAATTGACATTTATTACGATAATGAGAGCTATGCCAAAAAATTCGGGCGCAAAAAGGGCTATACGGTTTATGTCATTGGTCCCGCAAAACCTACTGCGAATTGACGAATGCAAAATGGGCAGAATGCAAATCGGGGAGCGGCAACGCGCAGGGCCGGCCGGGCAAATCTTCCGGAAGGGGGAGATTGCCCTTTTTTTGTTTATTGCAGGCATTGTTGAAGTTGGCGGCAAAGTCGTTTAAGCTGTACGAAAGCGGACAAAGGATTGAACGGACATGATACGAGAAATGATTGTCGTGGAAGGCAAGGATGATACGGCGGCAATTCGTCGTGCAGTGGGAGCCGATACGATTGAAACCGGCGGCTCCGCAATCGGGGAAGAAGTGCTGAAGCGAATCGAACTGGCGCATCGCCGGCGCGGCGTCATCATTTTTACCGATCCTGACGTGCAGGGAGAACGCATCCGCAAAATCGTGGCGGCCCGGGTTCCGGATGCCAAACATGCGTTTCTGACGAGGGATGAAGCCAGAGGACGCAACGGATTGGGGGTCGAGCATGCCACCGATGAAGCGATCAGGCGGGCGCTGGAAGCCGTAAGGACACCGTCCGCAGCCGACGACAACATTCTTCCGGCAGAAGAGGAGATCACTTGGCATGACTTGCTGGAAGCGGGTCTGATTGTGCATGCCGATGCTGCCAAACGTCGTGGCCGCATGGGTGAGCTGCTTGGCATCGGATACGCAAACGGCAAGCAGTTTTACAAGCGTTGCGGTGTGTTCCGCATCACGAAGACGGAATTTTTGCAAGCGCTGGAGCAGATGGAGAAGGAAGGGTTGCAACAGTAATGGGCAATGAGCCAAAAGGAAGTGCCATCGCGGCGGCTGGACGGACGCGGGAGATTATTCGGCGTTACGGCTTTACCTTCAAGAAGAGCCTGGGGCAAAATTTTCTGGTCGACAGGAACGTCCTGGATCGGATCATTGCCGCAGCCGGGCTGGACCGGTCCAAAGGCGCACTCGAAATCGGGCCTGGAATCGGTGCGTTGACAGAACGCCTGGCACAGGTGGCGGGAACGGTGGTCGCGCTGGAAATCGACCAGCGGCTGTTGCCGATCCTGGCAGAAGTACTGTCGCCCTACGGCAACGTCCATATCTTGCATGGCGATGTCCTCAAGACGAACTTGTCCGGCCTCTGGGACGAATATTTTGCGGATACGGAAGGTGTCAGTGTCGTCGCCAACCTGCCGTATTACGTCACGACGCCGATTGTGATGAAGCTGCTTGAGGAAAAGCTGCCCGTGGAGCATATCGTGGTCATGGTGCAGAAGGAAGTGGCCGAACGCATGGCTGCCGGAGCCGGGTCCAAAGCTTATGGCAGCCTTAGTGTTGCAGTGCAATATTATTGTGAACCTCATCTGGTCACAACGGTGCCGGCCGGCGCATTCATTCCGGCGCCCAATGTGGAATCCGCCGTGATACGCCTGACCAGGCGTCATACGCCGGCGGTTGCCGTACCGGATGAAGACCGGTTTTTCCGGGTTGTGCATGCCGCCTTTGCCCAACGCCGAAAAACGCTGGCCAACAACTTGTCGGCACTGTCGGGCAAAGCCCGCAAAGGCGAGCTATCCGAATTGCTTGCCAACTGCGGTATCCAACCGGATCGCAGGGCGGAAACATTGACGCTGGCCGAATTTGCAAGGGTGGACGAAGCGCTGGCTGCTGCAGGTATGTTCGGCGAATAGGCGGACGCGCACCTCATTTCATGTCCTTCCATAGGATAGACATTGAGGTGATTGGCCCATGAGGCAGGGGGACCTGGTTGTACGCAAGTCCTATGGTGGCGATATCCTGTTTCGCATTGCGTTTATTGCCAATCGAGGAGCGCTGCTGCGGGGCACGGATTATCGCTTGCTTGCGGATGCGCCCCTGACGGATCTGGAGCCGGTGCAAAATCCGGACGAGCTTGACGAACTGCGAAAAGCGCGCATGCACACAACCGAATCATTGCGCCGCATGATGCGGGTGCGTGAGCGGAAAGTGGCTTTGTCCGGCGTTGAAGCCGGACCGGATAAGCGGAGACAGACCTTGTTCGAGATGCCGGGCAAAGTGCTCCATCTGGATGGGGACGCCAACTATTTGAGGAAGAGCTTGTATGTATACAGACAACTTCAGGTGCCAGCCGAAGGCTATCATTGCCATGAATCGCAAATGCCCCAATTGCTGATGCAGTTGCTGCCGCGGGTTTGCCCGGATATCGTCGTCATCACCGGACATGATGGCGTCATCAGGCATCCGCATCAACACCCGCAACAACTGCAGCATTTGCACAACTACAAAAACTCCGGCAATTTTGTCCAGGCGGTTCGCATTGCAAGGATGTATGATCGGCACAAAGACTCGCTGACGGTTGTGGCCGGTGCCTGCCAATCCCATTTCGAAGCGTTGATGAATGCTGGCGCGAATTTTGCCAGTTCACCCGGCAGAATCATGATCCATGCGCTTGATCCGGTCTATGTGGCGGTCCGTTCGGCATTTACGCCTTTTCGGGAAACAATCGACATGGCGGACGTCATCGCGAATACGGTCAGCGGAATCAGGGGGGTAGGCGGAATTGAAACGACCGGCAGCTTCCGGATGGGTGTGCCGAACCTGATGGATCACGCCAAAAATGTGAACATTGTGTGAAATTTTCGTGCGTTCGATCGGCGAATCCCGCGAAATTCAAGGAAATTCACCGTTGACAAAAAAATATTGGTCCTGCTATAATATTTCGCTCATTTGACAAGACCCCTCTCTTTAGTTATAATTTACAGTGAAAGAGGTGGTTGTGGAACATGGCGAAAAACACGCTTCTTGAAATCAAGCGGAGCCTTGAGCCGCACGTCGGTTCAAAAATTATGCTCCGCGCCAACGGTGGGAGACGCAAAACCATCGAACGCACTGGTGTACTGGAAGAGATCTATCCCTCGGTTTTCATCGTCAAGCTGGATCAGGAGCAACACGCTTTCAAACGGGTTTCGTACAGCTACGCCGACATTCTCACCGAATCCGTGGAAGTCATGTTGTGCAATGACGAAGGTCAGGTCCGGATCAGCTATTCGCAATGATCGGCTTTAAGCATGGGCAGCTTCGCGCGACGAGCGCAGGCTGCCCATTTTGCATGGCTGGAGGCAATCCCGGGCATGCTTAGAAGGGATACGCCATACAGCGTAACCCTCGAAGGGAGCGATGAGCAGGTGGGCCGGAGAAGAGGCGTCATGTCAGAGCCATTCAAGGCGGAACTTGCCAGAGACCTCGGGTTTTACGACACGGTCCAGCGGGAAGGCTGGGGCGGGATTCGCGCCAAGGATGCGGGCAACATGGTCAAACGGGCCATTGAAATTGCCGAACAGGCGCTGGCCCGCAACACGCGATCCTGATTACGACGGCAGTCGTCCAGCTGGACGCAGAAAGAGCGGTCCTCCGGACAAGGAGGATCGCTCTTTCTTTTTACTTGCACCCGCAGACAAGATATAATGCCTACATACGGAAATCAGAACGAACGATCAAGTGTGGCGAGGTTCAAAATGAAAAAAATATTCGAAAAAGCGCCGGCCAAAATCAACCTGCTGCTGGATGTGCTGCGCAAACGCGAAGACGGGTACCATGAAGTGGAAATGGTCATGACGATGATCGACCTGGCGGATCGGCTGGAACTTGAGGCTTTGTCCGAAGATCGCATCGTTTTTGCCAGCCAGACGGGCATCATTCCGCTGGATGAAAAAAATCTGGCGGTGCAGGCCGCGCGCCTGCTCAAAAAAAGGTATGCGGTAAATGCAGGCGTCAGCATGTACCTGGAAAAGCGGATTCCGGTAGCGGCGGGCCTGGCGGGCGGAAGCAGCGATGCAGCCGCAGCTTTGCGGGGCTTGAATCGTTTATGGGGGCTGGGATTGTCACTGGACGAACTGGAATCGCTGGGCGCCGAATTGGGGTCGGACGTGCCATTTTGCATACGTGGCGGAACAGCCATTGCCCGGGGCCGGGGGGAGCAACTGGAGCGCATCCCTTCACCGCCTTCATGTTGGGTGGTTTTGGCCAAACCTCCGATCAACGTGTCCACGGCCGATGTCTATGGCAAGTTCAAACTGGAGGCGGTCAAGGAACATCCGTCTCTTTCCGACATGCTTGCGGCCATTCACGAAAAATCGTTTCCGGGGATTTGCCGGTCGCTGGGGAACGTGCTGGAAACCGTAACGCTGGAATGTTATCCCGAAGTTCGCCAAATCAAGTCGTGCATGCAGAAGCTGGGGGCGGAAGGCGTACTGATGTCGGGCAGCGGGCCTACCGTTTTTGCCCTTGTTTCCAAGGAATCGAAAGTGCATCGCATCTATAACGGTTTGCGGGGATTTTGCAAGGAAGTATTTGTGGTCAGAATGCTGACATGAACATTTAAGAGGTGCACGCCTTGGAGGGTTATTCGAGGCGGATTGTTGAAAAAAACCGTATAAAAATGATATGCTAGCGTTATATTATTCGGTTTTTGGACAGGGGAGATTGCGGTGAAGAAGCTCAAACGCAGCGCTCGACTCGTAGAGATGACACAATATTTGCTGAATCGTCCTCACACGTTAATTTCCCTGACAGCATTCGCTGAACGATACCAATCGGCCAAATCATCGATCAGCGAAGATCTGGCCATCATCAAGGAAGTGTTCGAGCAGGAAGGCGTAGGCGAGCTCCATACGCTGGCAGGGGCTGCTGGTGGCGTCCGGTACATTCCCCGGTGCCGCAAGGACACGGCGCTGGAACGAATCAATGAAGTCTGCCGCGAATTGCAGCAGCCGGATCGATTGCTTCCGGGCGGTTATTTGTACATGACCGATTTGTTGGGCGAACCCGGCCTGATTCAGGAAATCGGACGGATGTTTGCCAGCGCGTTTGCGGACCGGCAGATCGATGTCATCATGACGGTGGAGACCAAAGGCATCCCATTGGCCTTTGCAACCGCCCAGTTTCTGAATTTGCCGGTTGTCATTGTCCGTCGCGATCACAAGGTTACGGAGGGCTCCGCCGTAAGCATCAACTACGTCTCGGGTTCGACCAAGCGGATCCAGACAATGTCGCTGGCCAGACGCGCACTCAAGGAAGCCTCGCGCGTGCTCATCATTGACGATTTCATGAAGGCCGGCGGAACGATTCAGGGCATGGTGGATTTGCTGCACGAATTTCGCGCTTTTGTCGCGGGTGTCGGCGTTTTCGTCGAATCCGGTGAAATCGATCATGAAGAACGGTTGCTCCAGGATTATGTTTCACTGGCCCGGTTGTCCGAGGTGGACATGAAGACGCGCCAAATCAAAGTGCATCCCGGCAACTTCTTTTCCTGATCTGCAATGAATTACCGATGAAACCAGGGAGGTATGAAATGATGACGCTCAAAATCGTATCCACAACGCAAGCGCCAGCTGCGATCGGTCCCTATTCGCAAGCTGTCCGCTACGGCAATCTGCTGTTTACTTCCGGTCAAATCCCGCTGTTGCCTTCGGGAGAACTCGTGGAAGGCGGTATTGTCGAGCAAACCCATCAGGTGTTCGCCAATTTGAAGGCGGTATTGGCTGCAGAAGGTTTGACTTTCGCCAACGTGATCAAAACGACGGTGTTTTTGAAAGATATGAACCATTTTGCCGCATTTAACGAAGTGTACGGACAATACTTCAGCGACCACAAGCCGGCCCGGTCCACCGTAGAAGTGGCAAGGTTGCCCAAAGACGTTTTTGTCGAAATCGAATTGATCGCATCGATTCCTGTCGAATCCTGATTAATTTAAAAATTTTTTTCTAGATTTCACTGATTTTTACCAGTATAAAGAAGGATTTTACGCACTTTTGTGGAATATTACACCAAGTCTTCCTAGAAGGGCAAAGGTGGTGAACACAAGGTGCAAATTACAGATGTTAGACTCCGTCGTGTCAACTCGGAGGGACGAATGAAAGCGATCGCTTCGATCACCATTGACAACGAATTCGTTGTTCACGACATTCGTGTCATCGACGGGAACAATGGCATGTTCGTTGCGATGCCGAGCAAACGTACACCGGACGGAGAATTTCGGGATATCGCGCATCCGATTTCATCCGGTACGCGCGAGAAGATCCAGGCTGCGGTATTGGCAGAATATGAGCGGGCGGCACAAGAAGAAGAGGTTGTCGTCGAAGGCGCCTAATAGCAATTCGTGGAGCGAGAGCCTATGGGCTCTCTTTTCATTTGCCCGAATATGAGCTATCATTTTTGCTGGAGATGCAACGGTACGGAAAATGCATATCCTTGAATAGTTACATCACGGTAGGAAGGCAGGTCGGCCGATGAAAAAAATGGCGATTGTACTGGCGGCTGGACAGGGCAAGCGGATGAAATCGAAGCTTTACAAAGTGCTCCATCCGGTGTGTGGAAAACCGATGGTCCAACATGTTATCGATTCCGTCCGCAAAGCTTTGTGCGAAAGAATCGTCGTCATCGTTGGCCATGGTGCGGAGAAAGTGCGGGAGACGCTTGGTGACCAGGTTGAATATGCGTTGCAGACCGAACAGCTCGGTACCGGGCATGCGGTGCTCCAGGCGAAATCGCTTCTCGGTTCGGAAGATGGGGTTACATTGGTCATTTATGGCGATACGCCGCTCATTACCGCTGAAACCATCGCTGCGATGATGGCGCAACACGAAGCGGAAAATGCCGGCGCCACGATACTGACGGCGATCATGCCCGATCCGACCGGGTACGGGAGAGTTGTGCGCGACGGCGACGGCTACGTGTTGCGGATCGTCGAACAAAAGGATTGTACGGCGGAGGAAGCCGCCATTTCCGAAATCAACGTGGGTACGTACGTCTTCGATAATCGGTTGTTGTTTGCGGCATTGGAACGGGTGACGAACGCCAATGCGCAAGGTGAATATTACCTGACCGATGTGATCGGCATCCTGCAGGCAGATGGCGCACGGATTGCGGCCTACAGGCTGGAAGATCCGGCTGAGGGGACGGGGATCAACGACCGGATCGCGCTTGGGGAAGCGGAGAGGCTCATGCGGCTTAGGATCAATGCGAAACATCAGGAGAACGGTGTCACGATCATCGATCCGGCACAAACCTATATTGAATCCGATGTGGCCATCGGTGCGGATACGGTCGTTTACCCCGGCACGATGTTGCGCGGCAAAACCGTCGTCGGTTCTGACTGCATTTTGGGGCCATCCGCGGATTTGACGAATACGATGGTTGGTTCCGGATCGACTGTCAGACACACCGTGGCGGATGGAGCGACAATCGGAGAGGGCTGCCAGGTCGGCCCGTTTGCCTATCTGCGTCCGGGAACCAGGTTGGGACAACAGGTCAAAGTAGGCGATTTCGTAGAAATCAAGAACGCTGTCATCGGAGATGGAAGCAAAGTCCCCCATTTGAGTTATGTCGGGGACGCAGTGGTCGGATCGGGCGTCAACTTCGGATGTGGCGCGATTACAGCCAATTACGACGGTTATAATAAATTCGTCACCGAGATCGGAGATAACGCATTTATCGGCTGCAATGCCAACCTGGTTGCACCGGTTAAAGTGGGAAGCGGGGCTTATGTCGTAGCGGGTTCCACCATTACCAACAATGTGGCGGAAGACGACCTGGCAATCGGTAGAGCACGGCAGGTCAACAAACCCGGGTATGCGAACATCATTCGTTCCAGGGCGCAATCGATTAAAAAAAGACAAGCAAATAGATCCAATTCCCAAATCTAAAATTACTATAACTATCAGGTCGCCAAGCATGTGAAGCTTAGCCGACGGAAAGCGGGTTGTTCGTCAAGTGCCTTATCATGATGGAAGTCTCAAAATCATTTCCGGCAGTTCAAACAAGAAATTGGCAGAATCGATTGCCCGCCATATCGGTGTGGAACTGGGCGCCTGTACCATCAGTCGGTTCAGCGACGGAGAAATCCATCTCAGATTGGATGAGAGCGTCAGGGGCTGCAACGTTTTTGTCATCCAGTCCACTTGCGCACCGGTCAATGAAAATTTGATGGAACTCCTGGTTGTGCTTGATTCGCTGAAACGTGCTTCAGCCAAAACGATCAATGTCGTAATGCCTTATTATGGCTATGCCAGACAGGACCGAAAAGCGCGTTCGCGCGATCCGATCACTGCCAAACTGGTAGCCAACCTGATCAAAACGGCAGGTGCCGACCGCGTCATCGCCATGGACTTGCACGCCATGCAAATCCAGGGATTCTTTGACATTCCGGTCGATCATCTGCTGGGCGTGCCGATTTTGGGCGATTATTTTTACGAAAAAGAGTTGGAGAAACCGGTCGTCGTATCGCCGGACCATGGCGGTGTCGTGCGGGCACGCCGATTGGCCGATTCCCTGAATGCGCCTCTGGCCATCATCGACAAACGGCGTCCGGAACCAAACGTCGTGGAAGTCATGAACATCATTGGCGACGTTGCAGGGCGAACCGCGATTCTCATAGACGATATCATCGATACGGCGGGCACGATTGCACTGGCTGCCAATGCCTTGAAGGAAGCCGGGGCCGCCGAATTGTACGCCTGCTGCACGCACCCGGTATTGTCGGGGCCGGCGATGGAGCGGCTGGAGGCTTCGCCCCTCAAAGAAATCGTGGTGACGGATACGATTCCTCTGCGCGAAGACCGGGCTTGCTCGAAAATTCGCGTGCTGTCGGTTGCCCCGTTGATCGGGGAAGCCATCAAACGCATTCATGAGCAAAAATCGATCAGCACACTTTTTGAACCCCAGGGTTGATTGTTGTAACCGACTTGCCCCAAGCTGACAGGGCTGTGTTTAGCTTTTGGGCGGAAGGGGCAACAATAGGGTAAACCAGCTGGGGAGGTTGCCCTATGAAACAGATGGCTTTGAAAGCAACGCTTCGGGAAGGAACAAACCGGGGGAATCTGCGCAGATTGCGCAGGGATGGCCAAATTCCGGGTGTTGTGTATGGAAAAAGTGAACAGGAACCGTTACCTGTAGCGGTGAATGCGCAGGATTTGCAATCCGTGCTCAAAACGAATGCCCACGCTATCGTGGAGCTTCAAATCGATGGGTATGGCAAGCGAAACGTGCTGATCGCGGATTTGCAACGGGATCATTTGACGCAGCAGGTGTTGCATATCGATTTTCATACCATCCGGTTGGATGAAATTATCCGATCATCTGTGCGTCTGGAGGTTTCCGGAAAATCGGAGGGCGAGAAGGAAGGCGGGATGTTGCAGTTGGTGCTGCATGAGCTGGAAGTCGAATGTTTGCCGAAAAACCTGCCGGATTCGATTGTGCTGGATGTTTCCGGGTTGCAGATCGGAGACACGCTTATTGCAGCGGATTTGAAATTGCCGGAAGGTGTCAAGACGACAGTTGACCCTGAAACGGTAGTCGTAGCCATATTGGCGCCGCAGAAGGAAACCGCGGATGGGGATGCGGAATCGGCCGACGCCGGGGCCGAGAAAACAACCGCTGCCGCTGTATCGGCGGACAGAGCTTGATAATGCTTGTTTTTGTAGCTTCATCTGGCTTCATCGCCCCAAGTGCGAGCTGCAAGGGCAAAAAATGTTGTTACAGCGGCTCGCGAGTCGGAAGTGCGTGGAGGAAGGCGGGATGTTGTGCTGTAAGCCGATTTTTTCGGCTTACAGCCGACGGAACCGCTTTGCAAGCGCACAAAATTCAATAGCCTGGACGCGACACAAAAGTGAACAACCGGCGATTGTAGAAAATGTTGTTGACTTTCACGAACTGTTTGCCATACTTTTCGATAAAGCCAATATCACTGTGCTTATTGCCGCAATAGATTTGTATGGGGACTTCCATCAACATATGATCTTGAAAATGACGATCCTCATATATCGTTTGACCATTGTGATACATCAATTTCCCTTCCTTTCCCCGTTTACCATGTAGGACACACAGACACCCTCAATCGTTGCAAGGAACATCAAATTTTTTTATTTTCGTGCTTTGAAAGGGCTGTTGCGTTGATGCGCTGGATCGTCGGGCTTGGCAATCCTGGATCTGAATACGCTGCTACGCGTCACAATGCGGGGTTTCTCGTGGTTGATGAACTGGCCAGACGGTGGAACGCTGGCGCGTTTCAGCACAAATGCAAGGCGCTTGTCGCGGAAGCGCATGTGCAGCAACAAAAAGTGGTACTGATCAAACCGATGACGTACATGAATTTGTCAGGTGAATCGGTACGTGCATTTATGGATTACTACAAAGCAAGTCTCGAAGATGCGATTATCGTCTATGATGATCTGGATACGGAAGTCGGTCGCATCCGTCTCCGGTACCAAGGGAGCGCCGGGGGGCACAATGGCATCAAATCGATTATCCAGCATACCGGCACGCAAACGTTCAACCGGGTTCGGCTGGGCATCTCCCGTCCAGGTCCGGGTGAAGCGGTGGTCAATTACGTGCTGTCCAAATTTTCAAAATCGGAACTACAAGAGGTGGAACGGATGATTTCCGATGCGGCAGATGCGATTGAATATGCGCTCACCCATCCGTTCGACCAGGCAATGGCACGTTTTAACGGGCGCCAGGGGAATGCGTGATTCGCTTAAATTCGGCTTGAACGGGCATACTGATAAGGAGCGGGTGATTTCGCCGCATATCCCTTTGTCAGGAGGCATACATATGGCTGTAAACTATGAGTGCCGTCATTGCCGAAGCCTGCTGGGCCGGTTCGAGAGTGGCGAAGTTCCCGAATATCGGCTGGGCTTGCATTTCTTGACCCCCGAGGAACGTAAGCGTATAATAGCGTATAATTCAAACGGGGATGTCACCATCAGGGTGATCTGCGAATATTGCAGCCAGACGCTGGAAAGTTACCCGGAATTGGCGCTGTTGTCCAATCCTCTGCAATAATTGCTGCATCGCCGTGTGTTCCGAAACCAACAGAGGAGCCCTTGGTCTGTGCCTGGGCTCTTTTTATGGTGCCGCAATAATTGTAGCCGCAATGGTCGCAATGGCCGCTATGGCTGCAATAGCTGTATACGCAATGGCTGCAAACCGCAAAGCCAAAATGCGTATTCGCTGAAATAAGCATAAGGCGCAATCGTTGAATAATTTATTTTGTGCGAATGTGTTTCAAGAAGATGGCGCAAGCCGAAAGGGGAATCGCCATGAACCCGCTACTTGAATCTATCGTTGCGGATTTCGATCTGATTAGCGTGATGGATGGGATTCGCGGCGGCATGCGGGAGCAATTTGTTGCAGGATTGTCTGGATCGGCAAGACAGGTTGCGATTGCAGGCATGCATCGCGAGCTGCAAAGACCCATTCTTGTCGTGACCCACAATATGTATGCCGCCCAGAAAATCGCAGACGATCTGCGAGAATGTTTGCAAGAAAACGAAGTGTTGCTATACCCTGCCAATGAATTGATTGCTGCCGAAACGGCCATTTCCAGTCCGGAAATGTCGGCCCAACGGCTTGAGGTACTGTTGCGTTTGGCCGGAGGGTTTCGGGGCATCGTTGTCGTGCCCTTTGCAGGCATTCGCCGTTTTCAGCCGGATCTGAAAACGATGGCCGCATCGCAAATTGAACTTCGGACAGGCGCAGCGTATCCCATGGATACGTTTTTGCGGCAAATGGTTGCGCTCGGATACGAGCGGGTGGACCGGGTCGAACAGAAGGGGCATCTTAGCGTACGCGGCGGCATCGTCGATTTCTATCCGCTTGCTGCATCCCATGCGTATCGCGTGGAATGGTTCGATGATGAAATCGATTCCATCCGCACATTTGATCCTGCGGATCAACGATCGATTGAAAAACTGGAAGCTTACACGGTAGGGCCGTGCCGGGAATTGATTGCCGATGAACGCCGATTTGCCAATGCTGCCCAGCATGCAAGCGAGCTGCTTGAAAAACAGCTGGAGAAGATGACAGACAAGCAGGTCAAGGAGCGCATGGCGTCGGAAATTTCCCGGGAAATCGAATTGCTGAGACAAAACGTTTATTTTCCGGAAATTTATAAATATGTTTCTTTGTTGTATCCCGAGCGGCAGACGCTTCTGGATTACGTGCCGCAAGACACACTGCTGTTCATGGATGAACCGAATCGACTTTCCGAAACAGCCAAACAGTTGGAGCGGGATGAAGCGGAATGGAATACCCATTTGCTGGGTCAGGGCAAAACGTTGCCTTCCTTCGTGTTGGCCGTACCGGCGGAGCAGGCTTTGCATCCCAAGTCGTTTCAGACGGTATATTTGTCGCTGTTTGTCCGGCAAATTCCGCACACACAGCCCCAAAATATCGTCAATTTCGTATGCCGCTCCATGCAAAATTTCCATGGGCAGATGAACGTGCTGAAGGCGGAGATGGAACGCTGGCGCAAGAATGGCGCACGTATTCTTATGCTTGCGGGCGGTCAGGAGCGGGCTGATCGGATACGGCGGGTGTTGGACGACTATCACATCGAGCCGCCGGAAATTTTGCTCGGCAACTTGCAAAACGGGTTTGAGCTGCCTTCGATCAAGCTTGTGGTCATTACGGAAGGCGAAATGTTTACGCAAAAACAGCGGAAAGTGCGCCGAACGGACCGACATCTGGACAATGCCGAGCGAATCAAGAGCTATACCGAACTGAAGGTCGGCGATTATGTCGTTCACCAGAATCACGGAATTGGGAAATATTTGGGCATTGGCACGATGGAAGTCGCCGGCATCCACAAAGATTATTTGCACATCATGTATGCGGGCGGCGACAAGCTGTCCGTGCCGGTCGAACAATTTGACCTGATCCAGAAATACATCGGCTCGGAAGAGAAAGAACCGAAGATCAACAAACTCGGCGGCCAGGAATGGAATCGTGTCAAATCGAAGGTGCGTTCTTCGGTCAAAGACATTGCCGACGACCTGATCAAACTGTATGCGGCACGGCAGGCGACGCCAGGGTACAGCTTCGGGGAAGATACGCCCTACCAGCAGGAATTCGAAGCAATGTTCCCGTATGAAGAGACCCCCGACCAACTGCGCACGATCCAGGAAATCAAGGCGGATATGCAAAAACCCAGGCCCATGGACCGGCTGCTCTGCGGCGATGTCGGTTACGGCAAAACGGAAGTAGCGATCCGCGCGGCGTTCAAGGCGGCCATTGAGGGCAAGCAGGTGGCGGTGCTGGTGCCGACGACGATTCTGGCCCAGCAGCACTATGAGACATTTCGTGAACGGTTTACGGGGTACCCTTTTCAAATCAGGGTACTCAGCCGGTTCCGCTCCCGCAAGGAACAGACGGACACGATCAAGGGGCTGAAAACCGGGGTGGTGGACATCGTCATCGGCACGCATCGTCTGCTGTCCCAGGATGTCGTCTTTAAAGATCTGGGCCTGCTCATTGTCGACGAGGAGCAGCGCTTTGGCGTTTCGCACAAGGAAAAATTGAAAAAGCTGAAAACAAACGTGGACGTGCTGACGCTGACCGCCACACCGATTCCGCGGACACTGCACATGTCCATGTTGGGTGTGCGCGATCTGTCGGTCATTGAAACGCCGCCGGAAAACCGGTTTCCGGTTCAAACTTATGTTGTCGAGCATAGTCCGACTCTGGTGCGGGAAGCGATCGAGCGGGAGTTGGCGCGGGGCGGCCAGGTTTACTATTTGTACAACCGTGTGCAGGGCATTTACCAGATGGCCGAACAGATCAGCGCGCTTGTGCCGGACGCGCGGGTGGCCGTGGGCCACGGACAAATGGCGGAACAGGAGTTGGAACGGACGATCCTCGATTTTCTGGACGGCGAATATGATGTGCTGGTCAGCACAAGCATCATCGAGACGGGTGTGGATATTCCGAACGTCAATACGCTGATCGTACATGACGCCGACAAGATGGGGCTGTCCCAGCTGTACCAGCTGCGCGGGCGCGTCGGCCGCTCGAACCGGATCGCCTATGCGTATTTCACGTATCAACGGGACAAAGTGCTGACGGAAGTGGCGGAGAAACGGCTGCAATCGATCAAGGAATTTACCGAGCTCGGTTCGGGATTCAAAATCGCCATGCGCGATTTGGCCATTCGCGGTGCCGGCAATTTGCTTGGAGCTGAGCAGCACGGGTTTATTGCATCCGTCGGCTTTGAATTGTATTCGCAGATGCTGGCGGAGGAAATCAACGCCAGGAAGAAAGAAATGCAGGGGGAGTCGCAGCCGGAAGCGCAGCCGGTCAATACCCAACTGGATTTGGCCATAGACGCCTATTTGCCGCCTGAATATATTTACGACAGCATCCAGAAAATCGAGATTTACAAAAAAGTCGTCGGATGCGCCACGCTGGAGGATGTTGCCGATCTGCTGGACGAGATGGTGGACCGATTTGGCGATCCGCCCAAAGCCGTGCTGAATTTGCTGGCCGTAGCCCGGATGCGGGTATATGGACGCAATTACGGCATCGAATCAATCCAGCGTCGTGGCGATGAAGTGGTGCTGAAATTCGATGGCAGCCGCTCTGCCGATGTGCAACCGGAAAAACTGAAAGCGATGGAGTCGCAGTTTCAGGGTCGTCTCGTCTCGTCCTGGGCGGAATCGCAACTGACCGTCCGGCTGAAAACGCGGGGGCTCGATGAAGATGCGATGTTGGCGTTGGTGGAACAATTTCTGATACAATACAAGGAAGTCCTAAAATCGAAGGGAGAACTACAAGATGTTGCACCTTAAACGCGCAACGCTTCGCCGGACATGGCTGCTCGTTCTGGCGGCGGCGCTTCTGGCTGCGCTGTTGGCAGGCTGCGGCAAGAAGGAATCGGAAAGCGGCTTCCCGGGAGCCGGCAAAGGGCAAGTGATCGCGACATACAACGGGGGAGAAGTGACGGAAGAGGAGTTCAACAAATACACGTCTTTCCTGGAAATCACCGATCCCCAAACGGCCATGTATTTGCAAATTCCGCAATTCAAGGAGCATTTTGTCCGGCAGTTCGCGATGTACAAGACATTTGCGGCCAGCGCGTCGGACAAGCAGGTCAAGGACGCTGATGAAGATATCAAGCTGTTCAAGGAACAATTGGAAAACGCCCTGAAAAACAACGCCGATCTGGAAAGCAAGCTGAAGGAAGTCAATCTGACAAAGGACGAGATGCTGCGCATCTACCGGCTGATGGCCATTGGCAACCAGCTGCCGCTGGCGAAGGAAGACGAACTTTTGGCAGCCGTAACGGAAGAGGAAATCAAAGCCGAGTTCGAAAAAAATCCGAGCGACTTCAATACGGCCACCGTCCGCCATATTTTGATCGGTACGATTGATCCGAGCACGTACGAAGAGAAGCGCAGCGCCGAAGACGCGCTCAAGCTGGCCAATGAAGTCAAGGCCAAACTGGAAAATGGCGGGGACTGGAATGCGCTCGCCAAGGAATATTCGGATGACGGCGGTTCCAAAGACAACGGCGGCCTGTACGAGAACGTGGCGGTCGGTGCCTGGGTGGAGGAATTCAAGCAAGCCGCCAATACCCAGGAAATCGGCAAAATTGGCGACCCCGTTCAGACCATGTACGGCTACCATGTCATCAAGGTGGAAAACCGCGATGTTATGACGTTTGACAAGCTGCCCGATGCGGACAAAGAAATGCTGAAACAGGCAATCGTGGACGAGAAGATGCAGGGCTACTGGGATGAACAGGAGAACAAGCTGGACATCAAAGTTACGCTCCCGGCGGAAGCATCCGAATCGCCAAGCGAGTCGCCTGCCGAAACGTCGGCAGAGTCGCCATCGCCCAGCCCGTCGGCAAGCTGATCTGTTGCGTGAGTTAATTTAGTTTATTTTAGGGCATGAATCCGATACCGGATTCATGCCCTTTTTTGTAGGAGGCCCAGCATGGGCGTCATCTCTAGGGTGAAAGTCCCGAATAGGAGCTGGCGGGCACCTATCGTAGCTAAGAGCCGCCAAGGGCTAATCCTGTAAACTTGACCTGCGGAATACGCGAAGCGACTTCGCAACCGCAATCGGAGCGCCGAATTCATCTTCGGCATAAAAATACCATTCATCTCGTGAAGGCCAGACCGACTTGCTGAAGCGGATGATCGGTGGGCATAATGTAAAAAAAGTACCATATTATGCAACAAAAGGAATGACTTATGTGTCTATATAATTGGAGTCGTTCTCCATTTTATGTCTATATAATTGGAGTCGTTCTCCATTTTATTTTTTTGCATTCTGGATTGCGTATTTGGATTACGACATTACAAATAAAATAGGGAGGTGAAAAATGTATAAAGTGTCATTGGAGAATAAAAGCTGCAACTAAGCACAGGAATTCAAATCAAATAACAAGGGAGTGTAAATATGTTTCAATTTAAAAAATTACTTTCATTTACATTTATTGCTTCTTTGTTGATTAGCATTGTATTAGGTTCCACCTCAGTAGTAAAAGCAGATGCATTCACAGAAGATGGTAATCTGCACGTCACCAATTATATACCTATAAAGATTGATGAGTATAATAAGGAACCTGATTTTATTAAACAATTATCTCCAATGGATAAAGCAAATATCATAAAAGAAATTGAGTTGTTGGAGTATGCATCGTCACTTTCCGATATAATAAAAAGTGAGGGAGTGGAAATTGGAGGCATATATTACGATGAGACATCAAAGCAACTTGTACTTCAGATAATTTCTGAAGAACAAAAATATGATTTGCAAAAGTTTGTAAATGGATATGATAATGTAAAATTCCAACTTGTCAAATTTTCGATAAATAAACTTAATGAAGCAAGAAACGTAATCTCAGATTTGATGGATTCAAGAAAAATCCAAGGACTGAGAGGGCATTGGATTGATATAAAAAATAACAAAATCATGGTACTTGTTGAAGATTTTTCGACAAAAGAACTATTGAATGAATACATCAATAATGAAATGTTTGACGTTGCGAAAATAATAAAAATTGAAGATCAAATTAAATCCGGTGAACATGTAACATCCGTAAGTGGTGGTGGAAACTGTACTGTGGGGTTCCATGGATTAGTGGGAACCCAGAATGTATCGATTACTGCCGGACACTGTAGACCTCTCGGCGGATTATCTTGGAAGTATGGAACTACAACTATAGGAAATTTAACCACTTATACATCTGGAAATACTATTTCGGATGCTGGTTATATCGAGTTAAGTAGTTTTAGTTATGTTGAAGTGACAGAAAAAATCACAGGAACTGTAATTGGTGGTGCAAATGATGCTGGAAATGAGATGGAAGGTTTAGGAATATCAATTAGTGCGCCATCAAGTTCTTCGTTAATTACTGGTACAGTAACGGATGTTGGTGTTGAAATAGATTTCGGTGGTCAGAATGGATTTAATAAAATTTCGAATTTGAGATTAACGACTGCAACTTCAACCAACTCAGGTGATAGTGGGGCTCCAGTAATCACACTCAGATACAATTCCAATAAAGGAAGATTCGAATATATAATACAAGGAATCCATAAAGGTTTGATCGTTATGCAACTATCAAATGGTTCAAATGTAACACGACAAGTATATTCAGCATACAATAAAACTTATAATGCACTTGGACTATCAGCAATTTATGTAGCTGCTTGATTTGTTGGATATTTAAATTCGGGAAATTGAACTAAATCAAATCAAAATAGCATTTTTGTGAATTAAATAACTCAACTTTCGCACCTTGAAAATTAGTGTTAAGCCTTGATATGACCAGGATTTCTTATTGAAAAATCTCGTTCTTGACAGAAAAACACCTTTCCGTTTGGTAAAATGGAAGTGGATAGT
>Ga0310837_100415_pt1 | contig 31822 bp, 29 predicted proteins | sample SM_ome_5_FD_201315 | JGI IMG/M metagenome (GOLD analysis project Ga0310837, IMG submission 201315) | Sorghum-adapted microbial communities enriched on stacked mutant (SM) sorghum from Joint BioEnergy Institute, Emeryville, California... ...
TTTCTACAATCGCAAACGAGTCCATTCGGCGATCGGGTATCTCACACCCATTCAATGCGAACAAATGTACGATTATGTTGCGTAATTTTCTCGATTCCATGTGTCCAATCTATTGACAGAGGTCCAGTCTCCGTACCGCCTTCCACCGCCACTCTGCAAACCACCGCTTCCGCAACCCGCCGCCAAACCGCCATCCCGCAGCCATGCCGTTCCACCGCAACTCCATCGCAGCTCCATCCCCATCCCGCCGCCGCAACGCTCCACCGAAGCTCCATCGCGGCACCACCACCATCCCGCCGCCTTTAACCTCCTTCGCGCACCGCCCCATCCCGCCGCCGCAACACTCCACCGCAGCTCCACCGCGGCACCACCATCCGCCGCCATTAACCTCCGTCGCACGCCGCCCCATCTCGCCGCCTTGCCACCCATTCCCGCAACTTTTTTTCGCCATGCCCTTGCTTTTTCATCCCGCGTATCCTATAATGATTTTCGCTGTTGATTAACAACGTATCATGCGCCCGTGGTCCAATGGATATGACGCAGGCCTCCGGAGCCTGAGATCTAGGTTCGATTCCTGGCGGGCGCGCCATACGACGCAACGAGCGGCTACCCGAACGAACGGATCAGCCGTTTTTTTGCACCGCTTGTTTGACCTTCTTTGACTTTTGACCCGCGATCAGGTATCATATCCTTCAGAAGGAGGCATCCGACATGGATATGAATTTCATCCCGATGGTGATCGAGCAGAGCAGCCGGGGCGAGCGCGCCTACGACATTTACTCCCGCCTGCTCAAGGACCGCATCATCTTCCTCGGCACCCCGATCAACGACGTCGTCGCCAACTCGGTGATCGCCCAGATGCTGTTCCTGGCCGCCGACGATCCGGAGAAGGACATCCACCTGTACATCAACAGCCCGGGCGGATCGATCACGGCCGGCATGGCGATCTACGACACGATGCAGTACATCCGGCCGGACGTCTCGACGATCTGCGTCGGCATGGCGGCCTCGATGGGCGCGTTCCTGCTGGCCGCGGGCACGCCGGGCAAGCGCTACGCGCTGCCGAACAGCGAAGTGATGATCCATCAGCCGCTCGGCGGCGCCGAAGGCCAGGCCAGCGACATCGAGATCCGGGCCCGCCGAATCCTGAAGATGCGCGACAAGCTGAACCGGATTCTTGCCGAACGGACCGGCCAGCCGCTGGACCGGATCGAGAAGGATACGGACCGCGACTACTTCATGACCGCCGAAGAAGCGAAGGAATACGGCCTCGTAGACAAAGTCATCGAACGCGTATAATCCCCATAAACGAACGAAACATCCGCCCCGTCCGGCGGATGTTTCCGCTTATATACCACAAATCCCCGATTTTGTCAATCACAATTTACATATGTGAATGGGAAATCACTCCAGCCCAAAACCGTGTTATGATGAAGACACAGGAAGTTCCAATTTCCTACAAATCAAGGCGAGATCTGAGAATTTCTGGATGGAGTGATTACCGTGGCAGCCACGAGATCGACGCATGCCTCACTGCCCGACACCGAATATCCCATCGTGCACGACAAGATGATCCTGCTGAGGCCGCTGACGGACGAACATCTGCTCGAAGTGTACCACGAGGCTGTCGCGATGGGATTGTCCGAGGAGTTCATTCAGCTGATCGAGGATGCGATTCGTTCCCGCAATCTCGACCCCAACTCAATCTGATCCGGCTGCCGTTTCGGCAGTCTTTTGTCTGTTTGGGCCGATGTCAGGGACGAAGATTGAGCCGAAGTTTGGGCCGATCGGACGATGCGCCGGCGGGCCTTTTTCATCCCCATGCAAGTCTAAAGGGCGGATCCTCCGGGATCCGCCCTCACCGTTCACGCACGCCCCTCACTGGTTCTCAAGTTCTTCCTTGCTTACCAGCTGGACTAAAGCGTTTACAGCCTGCTCGGCGTCAGAACCTTCCGCGCTGATGACGACCTCCGTACCCGAACTGATCGCGAGGCTCATGATGCCCATGATGGATTTCGCGTTGACCTTCTTGTCGTCCTTCTCCACGAAGATTTCAGCCGAGAACTTGTTCGCTTCCTGAACGAATAGCGCAGCCGGCCGTGCATGAAGGCCCGTCTTCAGACGAACGACCACCGGTTGCTTGACCATAAACTTTTCCCCCTGTCCAGAAAATATCGGATCGAAGCGCGGCTTGCCCCCTCAAAACGTGACTGTCCGTACCCGCGGAGGCCACAAATTACGGAGATATTATAACATTATTTGGCGCGACAGACTAGGTTTCCGCCTCACAGCGTGCCATTTCGGATTTTTTCGGCCAATTCGTCGATTTTTCGCAGCCGGTGGTTGACGCCCGACTTGCTGACATTGCCCTTCAAGAGGTCGCCGACTTCCTTCAGATTGATCTCCGGATGCGCGAGCCTCACTTCCGCCACTTCACGCAGCTTCTCGGGAAGATTCTCGAGGCCGATCACGCGCTGCAGCAGCTTGATGTTGTCGATCTGACGGACCGCCGCGCCGATCGTCTTGTTCAGATTGGCCGTCTCGCAATTCACGATCCGGTTCACCGAATTGCGCATGTCGCGCATGATCCGAACGTCCTCGAACTTGAAGAGGGCCTGGTGCGCGCCGATGATGCCCAGGAGCTCGATGATCTTCTCCCCTTCTTTGATGTAGAAAATAAATCCCTTCTTCCGTTCGATGCAGCGCGCGTTGAGACGGTACTTGTTCGCCAGCTCCACCAGCGCCCGGCAATGCTCCTCGTACTGTGTCGCGATTTCCAGGTGGTAGGACGAGCCTTCCGGGTCGTTCACCGATCCCCCCGCCAGGAACGCGCCGCGCAGATAAGCGCGCTTGCAGCACGCCTTGCGCACAATGTTCCTGTCGATGCCCTGACGGAATACGAACCCTTCCGACACGATCGCAAGCTTCGACAGAATCTCCTCCACCATCGTCGGAACGCGCACGATGTACACGTTGTTCTTTTTCAGCCGCATTTTCTTCCGCACGAGCAGCTCGGCCTGCACGCCGAAGCGCCGCTTGAGCAGGGTGAAAATGCGCCGCGCGATCGCCGCGTTCTCCGTCGACACGTCCAGTACGATCTTCCGGTTCGTGAGTTGCACCGTGCCGTTCATCCGGATGAGCGCCGAGAGCTCCGCCAGCTCGCAGCAGGGCGCAGACTCGATCAACGTGAGTTCCTTCTTGGTCTGGGCCGCGAAAGACATCCGCATCACCTCTTCCCGGATATCCAGTCTTGAACCAGCCGCTCGATATGATGGCTGAGCTTCACGGCGTCATGCCGCAGATACGTCTGCACCTTGACCAGCCGATCCGCGATGACCCGGATGCCCCGCGCCTTGAGCTTCTCCTCGTCGCAGACAACCGCCGTCGACCCTTCCTCCGCGTACTTGGCGAGCACGTCCGGCGGAATCTCGCCGTTGTTCACGATGACGCCGTGAAACAGCGGCGCGCCGACATGCGCCTCGATCGCGTCCAGATGGTCGCTCACCGTATAGCCGTCCGTCTCGCCCGGCTGGGTCATCACGTTGCAGATGAACAGTTTCAGGGCGTCCGAGGCGACGACCGCCTCCGCGAGGCCGCGCACGAGCAGATTCGGCATGATGCTGGTATACAGGCTTCCCGGACCGATCAGGATGCAGTCGGCCTCGCGGATCGCCTCGACCGCTTCCGGCAGCGGCTCGACGCCGGCCGGCTCGATCATGACGCGGCGGATCTTGCCGCGGGCTTTCGGGATCTGCGACTCGCCGACGATGACGCTGCCGTCCTCCATGACCGCCTTCAGCACGGTGCCCTGGGCGGCGGCGGGCAGCACCCGCCCGCGCACCGCGAGCACCTGGCTCAGCTCGCGCACGCCCGATACGAAATCCCCTGCGATATCGGTCATCGCCGCCAACATCAGGTTGCCCAAGCTGTGGCCGGCCAATCCGCTGCCGGCGGGAAAACGGTAGCGCAGCAGCCGCGACAGAAGCGGCTCCACGTTCGCGAGCGCCATCAGCACGTTGCGGATGTCGCCCGGCGGCGGGATGTGCAGTTCCTGGCGCAGAATGCCGGAACTGCCCCCGTCGTCGGCGACCGTGACGATCGCCGTCAGGTCCAGCGGCTTCTCCTTCAGGCCGCGCAGCATGACGGACAGCCCGGTGCCGCCGCCGATGACGACAACTTTCGGCAGACTCGGCGGTATCGACGGAATGCGGGCGTTCATGCCTTCACCCCGTCAATGCCGGTCGCGCTCGGCGTCCCGGTGTCCGACACGCACCGTCTCCGTCTCGCTGTTGCCCAGCGTGCGCGCGAGATACTCCGCGATCGCGACGGAACGATGCTTGCCTCCGGTGCAGCCGATGCCGACGACGAGCTGACTTTTGCCTTCCTTCTTGTACATCGGAATCAGATATTGCAGCAGATCGACCAGTTTCGACAGGAACGTCTGCGTCTCCGGCCATTTCATGACATATTCGTACACTTCCGGATCCTTCCCCGTGTTTGGTCTCAGATGCTCGACATAATGCGGATTGGGCAGGAACCGGCAGTCGAAAATGAGATCCGCGTCGATCGGAATGCCGTACTTGTACCCGAACGACGTCAGATTCACAACGAATGTTCCCTTCTCCGCCCCGGAGAATCGCTCGGCGATGAGCGCCTTGAGTTGAGCAGGCTTCAGATTGCTCGTGTCGATCACCTGGTTGGCGATGCCCTTCAAATCCTCGAGCAGCCGCCGTTCCAGGCGGATGCCGTCGAGCGGAACGCCGCCGCCCGCCAGCGGATGCCGGCGCCGGCTCTCCTTGTATCGCTGCACGAGCACGCTGTCCGTCGCGTCGAGGAACAGAATCTCGATCCCGATCGAGAAGTGCTCCTTCGTGTACGCGAGCGACTCGGACAGCGCGGTAAAGAATTCCCGGCCGCGCAGATCGATGACGAGCGCCACTTTCGCGATCTTGCCGCTCGACGACTCGATCAGTTCGGCGAATTTCGGGATGAGCACGGGCGGCAGGTTGTCGACGCAAAAATAGCCCAGGTCCTCGAAACTCTGGACCGCGATCGTCTTGCCCGCGCCCGACATGCCCGTGATGATGACCAGTTTTGGGACCGCCGTACCGCCGGACATGGCGGCATCCCTCCCCCGAAAATCAAATGCAAAGGACAACGGCCTCCGCGCGAAGAGCCGCTTCCGTCGCGCGGTCTGCATATATGCAACAGGCCGGTCGCGACCGGCCTTGTGGAAAGCGTCAGGAACGCAGATTGAGCCCCGCCGCGCCGACAACCCCTGCGTTGTTGCCGAGTTCGGCCGGCACGATCTCCACACCCTTCGAAGCCGCTTCGAGCGCGTGCTTCAGATATGCCTCCCGGATCAGTCCGAACAGATACTCGCCCGCCTTCGCGACGCCGCCGCCGATGATGAACCGCTGCGGATTGACGACGACCGACACGAGCGCCATCGACTTGCCGAGATAGTGCGCCGCGCGCTGCACGATGCGCGCCGCCGTCTCGTTTCCGGCCTTCGCCAGGTCGAACACGTCCTTCGCCGTGATGTCCCGGTCCGCCAGCTGGGTCAGCTCGCCGCGCTCCACCGCGTCCTTCGCCATCCGGATGATGCCCGTCGCGGACGACACCGTCTCCAGGCAGCCTTTCTTGCCGCAGCCGCATTGGATCGCTTCGAGATCGGGCACGATCGCGATATGGCCGAGCTCGCCGGCCATCGCGTTGAAGCCGACGACGATGCGGCCTCCGATGATGATGCCGCCGCCGACGCCCGTTCCGAGCGTGTACATCACGCAGTCGGACACGCCCCGTCCGGCGCCGCCCCACGCTTCGCCGAGCGCCGCCACGTTCGCGTCGTTGTTGATCAGCACCGGCTTGCCGAGCTCTTCGGACAGAAAGCTCTTGAGCGGCGCGTTGCGCAGCACGAGGTTGGGCGAGGTGAGCAGAACGCCGTTCTGAATGTCCAGGAATCCCGGCACGCCGACGCCGACACCCGCGACATCGTCCCAGGATGCGGACATCTCATCCACAACGGTCCGGGCGTATTTGGCCATGTTGGCCAGCACCCGGTCGCTGCCTTTCTCGTTTTCGGTCGGTCCTTCGAAGGTATGCAGCAGATTGCCGTCCTCGCTGCATACGCCCGCTTTGATCGCTGTACCGCCGACATCCAGGCCGACGTAAAGCTTACCCGACATGACAAGGCCACCTCAATCGTAGTGTTGACTGCTCTTTTCCCACTATAAGCGAACGGTATGGGAAGGTCAAGAACGCGCCCGTTCGCCGATCGCGGGACGCCGCCGCCTTCCCGCCGCGGCCATGGGCCGCCGAGAGACGCATTAATTTCCTCTCATGGCGGCCGACGGCGAAACCCGTCGAACCTCGCGGAACCGCTTCTTTCGTTCCCGCGGCCGCCTCCCTTGTTTCGGGCGTTTTCGTCTTCCGTCGCCCAATCAACGCCCGCGACGAAAAACCGCCGACAGACGGTCGCCCCGTCCGTCGGCGGCACTGTCCACCGACAATCCGCGTTATTGCAGCGTCTGGCTCCAGTCGTGCGCGGCGCTGCCCTCGAGGAACCGCTCGCACTCGAGCGCCGCCATGCAGCCGCTGCCCGCCGCCGTGATGGCCTGGCGGTATTTCTTGTCCTGCACGTCGCCACAGGCGAACACGCCCGGCACGTTCGTCTCGGTCGTCCCCGGCTTCACGACGATGTAGCCCTGCTCGTCGGTCTCGATCTGGCCGTCGAGGAACTTCGTGTTCGGCGTATGCCCGATCGCGACGAAAATCCCCTCGGCTTCGATCAGCTCCTCCTCGCCCGTCTCGTTGTTGCGCACCCTGAGCCCGGTGACGCCGAGCGGGCCGGCCACCACTTCGAGCGGCGTCCGGTTCAGATGCCAGCTGATCTTCTCGTTCGCCCGCGCGCGGTCCTGCATGATCTTCGAGGCGCGCAGCTCGCTGCGGCGGTGCACCAGCTTCACTTCCGTCGCGAAGCGCGTCAGGAAGGTCGCCTCCTCCATCGCCGAGTCGCCGCCGCCGACCACGATGATCTTCTTGCCACGGAAGAAGAAGCCGTCGCAGGTCGCGCACGTGCTCACGCCGCGGCCGACGTTGTCCTTCTCGCCCGGAATGCCGAGATATTTCGCGGACGCCCCGGTCGAGATGATCAGCGTCTCCGCCTGCAGCGGCTCCGCCATGCCCTCGACCTCGAGCGTGAACGGCCGCTTCGACAGATCGACGCGGTTCACCCAGCCCGTCTTGAACACAGCGCCGAACCGCTCAGCCTGCTTGCGCATGTTCGCCATGAGTTCGGGACCCATGATGCCGTCCGGGAATCCCGGGAAATTCTCGACTTCCGTCGTCGTCGTCAGCTGTCCGCCCGGTTCCGGCCCTTCGATGACGAGCGGATTCAGATTCGCCCGCGCCAGATAGATCGCGGCCGTCAGGCCCGCCGGCCCCGTGCCGATGATGATCGAACGATGTACCGTCATTCAGGTCTCCCTCCTGTCTCTCCCCGCGCGTCCGCTAACCGCGCGTCCGCCAGCCGCGCGTTCTCCGCCCGCGCATCCTCCGCCTGCGCGTTCTCCGCCCGTGCGTCCTCCGCCTGCGCGTCCTCCGCCTGCGCGCCGTCCGCGCTTGCATCCGCCGCGCGCAGCCGCTCCGTGATGCCGCACACTTCGTCGATCCGCCGGACATGCCGGCCCACGGTCGCCGCCGACACGCCGTAGCGCGCCGCGGTCTCCCCGATCGTGACGTCCTGGCGGTGCATCAGCGCGATCAGATATTCGAGCGCCGCCGCCCATCCTTCCGCCTTGCGGATGACCGGCGTCTCGGGATAGAGCCGCTGCAGGAACTCCGCCCACAGCGTCAGCAGATCATGCTGCTGCATCGCGTCGAAGCGGTGCTTCACGCGCTGCATCGCCGCCTCGGCGACCGCCTGCCAACGGGAACTCGCGGCGGGCATCCGGTTCGCCTCGACGATCACCCGCTCCCCGCCCAGCACCGCCTCGACCGGCTCCTTGTCGCCGATGCCGCGCAGGACGAAGATCGCCACGCGCTTGAGCATGTCGTCTTCCTCGGGCTGCCTCAGGAACTCGCGCAGTGCCGCCTTCACCTCGTCGTCCCCGACGAGGCTGAACGCCTGGATCACCTGCAGCTTCATCCGCCGGTCGCCGTGGCGCAGCGCCCAGAAGAACGACGAGCGGACGAGCGGGTCCCGCTTCATCCGTTCGGGCAGCTCGTCGCCGCTTCCCTCCCAGCCCCGGAGCTGCTCCTCGAACGGCAGATGGTAATGGTAGCTGTTCGGCGGCGACATCGCGCCCGACGCCAGATCGTCCAGATGGTCCAGATAATAGTCGGCCACGCCCGATTCCGGATCGAGCTGCGCGACTTCCTTCCACAGTCGCGCCGCTTCCTCCAGGCGGCCGATGTTGCAGGCCGCGACGGCCGTATAGTGGAGCAGGCACGGATCGCGGTGCCCGGACAGCTCGCGCAACAGCCGCCGGAAATGTGCATACGCCGACCGGTGCTCCCCGAGGATGCCCATCGTCGTCGCCAGCTTGAACGCCAGCTCCGACTGCATCGGCACCATCTTGCGGAGCGCGTCGACGATCGCCGTCGCTTCCTCCCGCCCGCCGCCCTGCATGCGGAAGATCGCGAGATTGCACAGCGCGTGCAGATTGCCCGGATCGATGTCGAGCACTTCCCGGACGGTGTCCGCCGCCTGGTCGAACAGCCCCATGTAATAGTAGGCGAGCGCCAGGTTGTTGCGCGCCGACAGAAACCCGGGCTGCTCCTCGATGATCGACTTCAGCAGCCTGACCGCCTCGACGAACTTCCCTTCCTCGAGCAGCTGCCGGGCGCGATCATGATCGTTCAGGCGGCCGCGCGCCTTCACGACCGGCTGCCTCGGCGGGCGGTCCAGCTCGTAGTGGAGCAGATCCATCATCTCCTCCGCTTCCTCCAGGAACTGGCCGTCCGCGTCCTCCTCCAGGTACTGGAACAGCGCTTCCTCCGCCGCCTCGTACATCTCCATGTTGGCGTAGTTGTTCGCCATGTAGAACCAGCATTCCGACATCGACGGGTCGAGCTCGTCCAGCACCTTCTTCAGGATGTTGTTCGACTCCTCGTAGTTGCCCATCTCGGACAGAATGCCCGCCATGTTGCAATGGTTCACCGGATTGTCCGGCTCGTACTCGACCGCCTTGCGGAAATAGCGAAGGGCCTTGTCGTACCGGCAGCGATCCAGCGAACGGACCGCGCGTTCATAAAAGAAGGCGGCATCCAGCTGCATCGGGATCACGTTCGACCGGGGCGCCGCTTTTTTCTTCTTGCCCATACGAACAGGCACCTCCCGCTTTCCGGTGTTGCATCGATTATAGCACAGGGCGCCGGCGTTCACACGGGAATCCCCGGCGCCCCGCTTGCCTCCGATTCATGCGGGAGCTCAGACGCCCGCGTTCTTGAACAGCGTGCTGATCGAGCCGCCCTGGACGATGATCCGCGTCGCCTCGGCCAGCATCGGCGCGACGCTGATGACATGGAACCGGTCTTCGTTCAGATCCGGTTGGAAAATGGAATCCGTCACGACCACTTCGCGGATGTTGGGATGACTCAGCCGCTCGATGGCCGGCTTCGAGAACACCGGATGCGTTGCGCAGACGATCGCGTCCTTCGCGCCGCGCTCCTTCAGGCTCTCGACGACGTTGACAATCGTCGAGCCGGTGTCGATCAGGTCTTCGATGATGATGGGCGTGCGCCCCTCCACATCGCCGATGACATGGGTGATGACGGATTCGTTGTGCTGCGGCCGCTTCTTGATCATGATAGCGAAAGGCGCGTGCAGATAGTTGGCCAGCTTCTCCGCCGTCGACGCTCGTCCGGCATCAGGCGAGACGACGACCGGATCCGGGATCTCCTTCGACTTCAGATAGTCGCTGATCAGATCGAGCGCGGTCAGATGGTCCACCGGGATATTGAAGAACCCCTGGATGGCCGGAGCGTGGAGATCGAGCGTAATGATGCGGTCCGCGCCCACCGTGGTCAGCACGTCCGCCACCATTTTCGCCGAGATCGGTTCCCGCGGAGCGGACTTGCGCTCCTGCCGCGCGTAACCGTAATACGGGATCATGATGTTGATCGTCCGCGCGGACGCCCGCTTCGCCGCGTCGATCATGACGAGCAGTTCGACGAAATGCTCGTTGACCGGATACGAGAACGTCTGCACGAGGAAGACGTCGCAGTTGCGGACCGACTCCTCGAAGTGAACGTAGACTTCGCCGTTCTTGAACCGCGAAATCTTGATCCTGCCCAGGTTCGTGCCGAGCTCGGCGCAAATGCGCTCCGCGAGCAGTTGGTTGGATGAACCCGAGAAAATGCGCACCTTGTCGCTGAACATGATACCCTCCTGAAAAGTACGAATCCGTTGCTGGCCGCAAGCCAACTTCATTATACATCGGCGACGGTCTTTTTCAAAAATCGACGGGAATCCGCCGGCGCCCCTCGAACGTCGCCAGCTGCGTGTAGCCGGCTTCCTTCAAAGCCGCCCGCGCCTCGTCGAGATACTGCCCGAGCCGCTCCGGCTGATGCGCGTCCGAGCCGAGCGTGGCCGGAATGCCGAGCTCGCGCGCCTTCGCGAGCATCCGCGCCGACGGGAACATCTCCGCGCACGGCATCCTGAGCCCCGAGGCGTTCAGCTCGATCGCAATCCCCGCCTTCGCCACGGCCTCGAGCGCCATGTCCTCGAGATGCGTCACGTCGCCGCCCGGCGCCACGCCGAACCGCTTGATGACATCGATGTGGCCGATCACGTCGTAGAAGCCGGTCGCCGCCGCCTTGCGCACCGCGTCGTAATACTGCTCGTAGACGGCCATCGGATCGCGGGTCTTCCAGCCGTCCGTCTGCCGGTAATCCGTGATGTCCCACTCGCCGAGAAAATGAACCGACCCGATCACATAATCCCACGGATACCCGCGCACGATACGCTCGATCGCTTCCTCGTGGCCCTCGATGTAGTCGCCCTCGAGCCCGACGCGGACCTCGATCCGGTCCCGGTACTTCTCCTTCAGTTCGAACGCTTCTTCCACGTAGCGCGGCAGCTCCTCCATCGCCATCGCCATCCCGGGCCAGTAGGCGGCCGGATCGACATGGATGAGCGGCATGTGGTCGGACAGGCCGATGTGGTCGAGCCCGATTTCGACGCCCCGCTTCACGTAATCCTCGAGCGAGCCTTCCGCATGCCCGCACCGCGCATGGTGGGTATGGTAGTCGATCTTCATGGCCGCCTCATCGCATCTTGTTCGTCGTCGGCTTGCCCACGCGGCTCTCCAGCTCCGCCAGCACGTCGTCCAACGGCAGCCCGCGCTCCCTGAGCAGCACCATCATGTGGAAAATGAGGTCCGCCGTCTCGTACCGCAGTTCGCCGTTGTCCCGGTTCTTCGCCGCAATGATCACTTCCGCCGTTTCCTCGCCGACTTTTTTCAAAATCTTGTCGAGGCCCTTCTCGAACAGGTACGTCGTGTACGCCCCTTCCGGCCGCTCCGCGAAACGCTTTGCAATGATCGACTCGAGCTCGTTCAGCATCCGGAACCGGTCGGACGAAGGCTCGCGCTCCGCCGCCTCGCCGGACGGGCCGGCCGGGTTGTGGAAGCAGCTGTACTTGCCCGTATGGCAGGCGGGCCCGACCTGCTCCACCTGGACGAGCAGCGCGTCGCCGTCGCAGTCGTACGCGATCGCCTTCACCTTCTGCTTGTGCCCGCTCGTCGCGCCCTTGTTCCACAGTTCCCCGCGGGAGCGGCTCCAGAACCACGTCTCGCCGATCTCGAGCGTCCGGGCCAGCGATTCGCGGTTCATGTACGCGAGCATGAGCACTTCCTTGCTTGTCGCATCCTGGACAATGGCGGGCACAAGCCCTTCATCGTTCCACCGGATCGCCCCTTCGAGCTCCGGATTCAGTCCGCCCATCGCACTTCCACTCCCTTGCGGCGCAGATCCGCCTTGACCTCGCCGATCGTCATTTCCTTGTAATGGAACACCGAGGCCGCGAGCCCGGCGTCCGCCAGTCCCTCCGTGAACACTTCGTGGAAGTGCTCGATCTTTCCGGCGCCGCCCGACGCGATGACCGGGATCGACACCCGCTCGGACACGGCGCGCGTCAGCGCGATGTCGAACCCGTCCTTCGTGCCGTCCTTGTCCATGCTGGTGAGCAGAATCTCGCCCGCGCCGAGCGATTCGGCCCGCTGCGCCCACTCGAGCGCGCGGATGCCGGTCGGTTTGCGGCCCCCGTGCGTATAGACTTCCCACTCGCCCCATTCGGGATTGAACTTCGCGTCGATCGCGACGACGATGCACTGCGCGCCGAAGATGCGCGAGCCTTCCGAGATCAGGTCGGGATTACGCACCGCCGCCGTGTTGATGCCGATCTTGTCCGCGCCCGCGCGGAGCAGCGTCTTCATGTCGTCCACGTGCGCGATGCCGCCGCCGACGGTGAACGGGATCGTAATCTCGGCGGCCGTCCGGCGCACGACGTCGACCATCGTCTTCCGCCCCTCGTGGGAGGCGGAGATGTCGAGGAAGACCAGCTCGTCCGCCCCTTCCCGGTCGTACGCCGCCGCGAGCTCGACCGGATCGCCGGCGTCGCGCAGGTTGACGAAGTTGACGCCCTTCACGACGCGGCCGTCTTTCACATCCAGGCACGGGATGATCCGTTTCGCTAACATGAGTGGCTCCTTTCCGCTTGTCGCATGGTGTCGTTCCCGACGGCCGGACACGTTTTGCCTCTTCCGGCAGGTTTACGCTTTACGCCTTTTCCGTCCGCACCTTCGCCGTCATTTCCAGGAACCGGCCGAGCAGGCGGATGCCCAGCTCGCCGCTCTTCTCGGGATGGAACTGCATCCCGTAGAGCTGCCCGCGGCCGACGATCGCCGCGACCGGACCGTGGTAGTCCGTCGTCGCCAGCAGGTCGTCCTTATGCTCCGGCAGCGCGTGGTACGAATGCACGAAATAGACATGACCGGGCTCGAGCCCGTCCGTCAGCGGATTCTCCCGCTCGAACCTGAGCCGGTTCCAGCCCATGTGCGGCACCTTGAACGGTCCGCGGAACCGGACGACGCGGCCGGGCAGCAGCCCGAGCCCCTCGTGCCGGCCGTGCTCCTCGCTCTCGTCGAACAGGAGCTGCATGCCGAGACAGATGCCGAGCATGGGCTTGCCCGAGCGGGCGAACGCCTTCGCCGCCTCGTCCAGCCCGGTCGCGCGCAGGTTGCGCATCGCGTCGCCGAACGCGCCGACGCCGGGCAGGATCGCCCCGTCCGCGGCGAGAATCTCGCCGGGATCGCCGGTCACCCGCGCCTCGTGGCCGAGCCGTTCGATCGCCTTGCTGACGCTGTGCAGATTGCCCATGCCGTAGTCGATGATCGCGATCATCCGTCACAGCACTCCCTTGGTCGACGGAACGCCCGTCACGCGCGGATCGATGCCAGACGCCTCGTCCAGCGCCCGGCCCAGCGCCTTGAACACCGCCTCGATCATGTGGTGCGTGTTGCGCCCGTAGTGCACGATCACGTGCAGCGTGATGCGCGCCTCCAGCGCGAGCTTCCACAGGAACTCGTGCACGAGCTCGACGTGGAAGCTGCCGACCGTCTGCGCCGGGTACTCCGCGCGGTACTCGAGGTGCGGACGGTTGCTGATGTCGATCGCGACCTGCGCCAGCGCCTCATCCATCGGGACGAACGCGTTCGCGTAGCGCCGGATGCCGCGCTTGTCGCCGAGCGCCTCATGGATCGCCCGGCCGAGGCAGATGCCGATGTCCTCGACCGTGTGGTGGTCGTCGACGTCGACATCGCCTGAAGCCTGCACCTTCAGGTCGAAGTGGCCGTGCTTCGCGAACAGCTCGAGCATGTGGTTCAGGAACGGCACGTCCGTCTCGATCGACGTCTCCCCCGTCCCGTCGAGCGCAAAGCTCAGCTTGATGTCCGTTTCGCCTGTTTTGCGGGCGATGTCCGCCGCGCGTCTGACCGGTTCCGTCATCGCTTCAGCCTTCTTTCCTCAATCTCAGAATCTATATCGTCAGAAATGCCGGATATCGTCAATCATTCTGCAGCCGGACTTCGACGGCTCTGGCGTGGGCCTCCAGCCCCTCGCGCCGCGCCAGCGCCATGATCTTGCCGCCGTTCTTCATGAGCGCCTCCCGGCTGTAGCGGATCAGGCTCGACTTCTTCACGAAGTCGTCGACGCCGAGGGCCGAAGCGAACCGCGCCGTGCCGTTCGTCGGCAAGATGTGGTTCGGCCCCGCGAAGTAGTCGCCCACCGGCTCCGTGCTGTACGGCCCGAGGAAAATCGCGCCCGCGTTCTCGATCCGCCCCACGACTTCCATCGGGTCCGCCGTCATGATCTCGAGGTGCTCCGGCGCAAGCCGGTTGACGGCCTCGATGCCTTCGTCCAGCGAGGCCACGGTCAGGATCGCGCCGTGGTCGTCGATCGACTTCCGCGCGATCGCCGCCCGCGGCAGCCCGGCGAGCTGCCGCTCCACCTCGTCCGCCACCGCCCGGGCAAGCGCCTCGGACGGCGTCACGAGCACCGCGGACGCCATCTCGTCGTGCTCCGCCTGCGACAGCAGATCGGCCGCGACATGGACGGGATCGGCCGTGTCGTCGGCCAGCACGACGATCTCGCTCGGCCCGGCGATGCTGTCGATGTCGACCGCGCCGTACACCTCGCGCTTCGCCAGCGCGACATAGATGTTGCCGGGACCGCAGATCTTGTCGACCGGCCTGATCGTCTCCGTGCCGTAGGCGAGCGCCGCGATCGCCTGCGCGCCGCCGACCCGCCAGATCTCCTTCACGCCCGCCTCGGCCGCCGCCACGAGGATGTACGGATTAATCCCCTCCTGGCCGCCCGTCGCCGGCGGCGTCACCATGACGATCTCGGGCACGCCGGCCACCTGCGCGGGAATGACGTTCATCAGGACGGACGACGGATAGGCCGCCTTGCCGCCCGGCACATAGACGCCGACCCGCCGCAGTGGGCGGACGATCTGGCCGAGCAGCGTGCCGTCCGGCGAAGGCTCCATCCACGACCGCTGTTTCTGCTTCTCGTGGAACGCGCGGATGTTCGCCGCCGCCTCCCGGATCGCCGCGAGGAACTCCTCGTCCACCTGCCCGTACGCCGCCTGAATCTCCTCATCCGTCACCCTGAGCTCCGACGGCTGCAGCCGGACGCCGTCGAACCGCTCCGTGTACCGGAGCAGCGCCGCGTCGCCTTCCGCCCGCACCGCCGCGACGATCTCCCGCACCGCCGCGTTCTGCTCCGGGCTGCCATATTCGACTTCGCGCGTCAGATTGAACGCGCTCGCCGCCATGATCCGCATGGCCCCCACCCCTCACTGATTCGTCGCCTGAACCTGAATCGCCCGAATCTGGTGCAAAAATGCACCACATTCCCGCACTGTCCGCCGGAATCGCCCCATGTAGTGCAAAAATGCACCACATTCATCCCGACCGACCGCCCCGGACCCCAATGTAGTGCAAAAATGCACCACATTCACGCGCCACACACCGGAATCGCCCCATGTAGTGCAAAAATGCACTACATTCACACCGGCCAGCCGCCTCGGACCCCAATGTAGTGCAAAAATGCACCACATTCGCGCGCCGTTCGCCGGAATCGCCCCATGTAGTGCAAAAATGCACTACATTCACACCGGCCAACCGCCTCGAACCCGAATGTAGTGCAAAAATGCACCACATTCCCGCGCCGCGCGCCGGAACCGCCCCATGTAGTGCAAATATGCACTACATTCACACCGACCAGCCGCCCCGGACCCAAATGTAATGCAAAAATGCACCACATTCCCGCGCCGCGCGCCGGAACCGCCCCATGTAGTGCAAAAATGCACCACATTCACACCGGCACGCCGCCTCGGACCCGAATGTAGTGCAAATATGCACCACATTCCCGCGCCGCGCGCCGGAACCGCCCCATGTAGTGCAAATATGCACTACATTCACACCGGCCAACCGCCTCGGACCCGAATGTAGTGCAAATATGCACCACATTCCCGCGCCGAGCGCCGGAACCGCCTCCCGCGCCTCACCGCGCCCCGCGCTGCAGCGTCTGCTGCAGCCGGTCGCACAGGGCCTGGATCGCGTCGTTCTTCATCCGGTAGCTGACCCGGTTCGCGATGAGCCGGCTCGTCACGTCGAACATGACCTCCATCTCGACGAGACCGTTCTCGCGCAGCGTCGCGCCGGTCTCGACCATGTCGACGATCCGGTCCGCGAGGCCGACGAGCGGCGCCAGCTCGATCGAGCCGTTCAGCTTGATCACTTCGACCTGCTGCCCCCGCTCGCGGAAATACTGCGACGCGACGTTCGGATACTTCGTCGCCACCCGCGGATGGACGACCGGCTTCCAATCCGGCAGCCCGATCACCGACATCCGGCATTTCGCGATGCCGAGATCCAGCAGCTCGTACACATCCTTGTTCTCCTCCATCAGCACGTCCTTGCCGACGACGCCGATGTCGGCCACGCCGTACTCGACATAGGTCGGCACGTCGACCGGCTTGGCCATGATGAACGACATCCCCGCCTCGGGGACATCGAAGATGAGCTTGCGGCTGTCGTCGAAATCGTCCGGAATCGGCAGCCCCGCATCCCGGAACAATTGCGACGCCTGCTTGTAGATCCGCCCTTTCGGCATCGCGACCATCAACGTGTCACGCATAGCATCCGCCTCCGCCCGCGCCCGCCGGTCCGACGAACCGCTCGAACCGCTCGTAGGCCGCGCCTTTGTACAGGATCGGACCGCCGCCTTGCCGCGCCCGCTCCTGCGCCCGCTCCAGCTCGTCGGCTTCCCCGTCCGACATCCGCGCCGTCACAACGACGCGCCCATCGGCGCGCTGCCGGTTCGCCTCGGCCAGCGCGGCGGCTCGTCCGTCCGCGTCGTAGCCGATCAGCGTCCGGCCCCGGCCCGACTCGTCCGCGCCCCCGTCCACCAGGTCGAGGAAGCGCGTCGTCTTCAGCGCGAATCCGGTCGCCGGAGCCGGCCGGCCGAACTGCGCCAGCAGATTGTCGTACCGTCCGCCGCTCACGACCGGGAATCCGAGATCCGCCGCGTACCCTTCGAACGTCATTCCGGTATAATAAGAAAAATCGCCGATCATCGTCAGATCGATCAGCACGTGCTCCGTCACGCCGTACGCGTCCAGCACGTCCCAGATCGCGCACAGATGGTCGATCGCCGCCCGCGCCGACGGATCCCCGCTCAAACTTTTCGCCTGCCGGCACGTCTCCTGGCCGCCGCGCAGGCGCAGAATGTCTTCGAGCTCCCGCTCCGCCCGCTCCGGCAGCCCGAGCGAACGGAGCCGCTCGCGGTAGCCGACGTGGTCGCGACCGAGCAAATACTCCTTCAGCTCCGCCTGCGCCTCCACGCTGCCGTTGAGCTTCTCCTCCAGCAGCCCGTTCAGGAAGCCGACGTGGCCGATCGCGATCTTGAACCGGCTCACGCCCGCCGCCTGCAGCGAGGCGATCGCGAGCGCGACGACCTCGGCGTCCGCCTCGGGCGACGGATCGCCGATCAGCTCGACGCCGGTCTGGAAGAACTCCGCCTCCCGGCCCGCCTCCTCCTCGATCGCGCGGAACACGTTCGCGTGATAGGAGAGCCGGAGCGGCAGCGGCGCGTCCTTCAGCAGCGACGCGGCGACGCGCGCGATCGGCGCCGTCATGTCGGAGCGGAGCACGAGCGTCATGCCCCGGTTGTTGAGCAGCTTGAACAGTTTGCTGTCCGACGTCGCGCTCGCGACGCCCACCGTGTCGTAATATTCCATGGTCGGCGTCATGATCTGCTCGTAGCCCCAGCGCTTCATGCAGTCGAGCACCTGCTGCTCGACATGGCGCAGTTTCGCCACGACATGCGGCAGATAATCCTTGACGCCGGCCGGTTTCTCGAATCCTCTGGGCTTGGCCATTGCGGATGCCACCTTGCAAGTTACTTTAGTGCGTTAAAACGTTAATATGTTACCATACTGCCAAAATAAAGGAGTTGACCGTATACTAACACGACAGAGCGGCCCCGTCAAGCCGAGACCGCCCTCCCGACACCGCTCAACCGAAATATTCCGCCAGTTCGCGCAGCGACGATTCGATGTCGCCGCCGTCGGCAATCCACGCGTGCAGCCGCTCGTTGACCAGCTGCCGGCCCGCGTTCCAGGCCCGGTTCAGATAGAACGCGCTCTGGCTCGCCTTCTCCAGTTCGGCAAGCGCCGCGCGCCAGAGCGGATGCTCCCGCATCCCGAGCCTCCCGGCCGCGGACCGGAGCGCGGGCAGCGACCAGGGCTCGCAGGCGGGGCCGCCCAGCGCGAGCTCCTTCAGGAACAGCCACGCTTCATCCGGGCTCCCGGACGCCGACGCGATGCCGAATCCACCCATGTACATCATCGTCGTGTCCTCCCCGCCCGAAGCGCGCGGCAGTCCGACCGCCACGTACTCGCCCGGATGATGCGCCGACACCCACGGAATCCAGCACGAGAACGCGTGGACCATCGCGTACTCCCGCTCGAACGGGTACTCGCCGAGCGTCCCGGGCGGCGGCGCGATCCGGTCCGTCCGGTACCAGTCCACGATCCGCCGGAACATGTCCCGCACGGCCCCGGAATCGAGGTAGCCCTTGACCGTCGAGCCGTCCGGCGCGACCAATGGGCCGGCGCCCCGCCGCACGAACGGCTCGTACCATTCGATGTCGACGCCGAGCCGGATCCCCCATTGCCCGCCGGTCGTCAGCGCCCTGGCGACGCGCGCGAACGCCTCGAAATCCCATCCGCCGTCCGGCTCGGGAAGGCCGGCCTCCCGGAACGCCTCCTTGCGGTAGAAGATCAGCGGCACCATCACATCGACCGGAATCGCGGCCAGCCGACCGTCCCATGACGGCCCCCGCAACGCACCTCCGTAAAAATCATCCGCCGCCACCCCGCCGTCCCGCTCGATGAACGGCAGCAGATCCCGCACGATTCCTTCTTCCAGATACGGCCGGAACAGGCTCTCCGACATGTGGATCAGGTCGACGGCCGTTCCGCTTCTGACCAGCCTGTCCAGCTCGAAGTTCCCGTTCACCTGCCGGATCTCCACGCCGACCGACGGATGCCGCTCCATGAACCGCCCGGCGGCGGCGTACAGATATTCCAGCGCCTCGCCGCCGCACTGGGCGGCGACCACCAGCTTCTTCACGACTTGCCTCCCCCCATGATCCGCAAAGCCCGCTCCAGCCGCTCCACGGCCCGCTCCTCATGCGCCTTCGCCCGTCTGATCAGGCCGGCGGACCGGCGCAGCGTCTCCGCCGACCACGGCTCGCCCCCGCCGTCGGAATCCCACGGGAGCAGCGCGGCGGCTTCGCCGAGCAGCCGGGCGGACGTGTCGTAGTCCCCCGCCGCCTCCGCGATCAGTTCCGCGGCTCCTTCCGGCGCCGCGAGCGACCGGAGATACGGACCCGCGAACGCCCTCGCCCGCGCGTAGACATGGGCCATATACCGGTGCCCGTACTCGTTCGCGCGCAGCAGGCCGCCCTCCAGTTGCTCCGCCCACACATCGTAAGCCCCGAGGCCGGTCGCGTAGCGCAAATACGGCGTCCCGTGGCGGTAGCCGTCTCCTTCCCGCGCCTGACGGACGACGGCCGCCAGCGCGTCTTCCGCGCTCCGTCCCGGATCGGGCCGATCCTTGACCCTCGCCCGGCACAGGAACAGCAGCGGGCTTGCCGCCAGTTCCCCGTACGTCAGCGTACGCTGGTACGGGCTCGCCAGATCGGTCGCCGTGACGGTCCGGTTGAAATCGTTGTACGCATAGATGAGGTTCCACTCGTGGACGTACGGCTTCCCGACATGCGTGTCGAAGAACAGCACCGGACTGCCGCAATCCACGGCCTCGCGCACGAAGCGCGCGACCTCTCCGTCATCCCCGGACGTCAGGCGGAACCGTTCCGCGACGGCGACGAGCGGCGCCGGAGCGTTCCGGGCCCGGCCCGCCAGGAACTCGGGCTCGTAGCCGAACGCCCCGAGCAGCCGCCGGATCTCGCCCTGCCAATCGAACACGTGCACGCCGTCGGCGTAGGTGTTGAGCCGCGACACCCTGACGCGGAAGGCCATGCCGCTCTCGCCCATCCACCGCGCCGCGTTCCCGTCTCCGCCCTTGCTCCGGATCAGCCGGCACAGCCGCTCGATCAGCGTGTACGGCGCATCCGGCCGGCCGGTGAGCATGGCCAGGGACCGGCTGCGCTCGTCCGTTGACCCCGCCGCGCGCAGTTCCGGTTGCAAGCCGCTCGCGTCCGCGTACGCCCGGAGTTTTTTGCGCGAACGGTGCAGATGGGCGTATACGCTGCCGGTCGTCGTCCCGTAGAGCGCGGAGATCTCCTCCGGCCGCAGCTGCTCGAAAAAGAACTTCTCCACCATCCCCCGCTCGCGCTCGTTCAGACAGTCCAGCAGCGAACGGATCAGCCGCGCCGATTCCCGCCGGACCAGCTGCCGCATCGGCTCCGCCTCATCGCCGTCCGCCGCGCGCCGGCCGATCCGCTCCAGCAGCCGCTCGAGGGTCTCCGCCTCCGCCCCGGCGCCGTCGCGGCCGCGCATCCCGGCGAGCATGCTCGACATCGGCTTCTCCCGGCCGTACGGGCCTCCCCGCCGCAGCCGGGCGTACGCGCTGTTCCGCACGATCGTCCGCAGCCATTCCATGAACCGCGACGGATGAACGAGCTGCCCGGCATGGAGGAACGCCTTGATCAGCGCGTCCTGCGCGATGTCCTCGGCCAGATCCGGATCCCGCGACCAGCCCCTCGCCCAGTGGACGGCCTTCCCCCTGTACCGCTCCATCAGCATGCCGAAGGCTTCGACGTCCCCGTGCCTGGCCCGTTCGGCCAGCGTCTCGTCATCCGGCGCTTCGCCCGTCTCGCGGGCTTCCTCCATCATGTCCGTCTCCTCCCTTCCCCATGGATTTGGATGCCGCGACGCCCGAATTTTGAACATCCCGGAACAAAAAAAGACCGGCGCCGTTCACGGGACCGCCAGCCTTCTTCGCCACCGTCGTCGTCCGCCTTCGCCGCAGCCGCAAGCCGCCGTCGCCGGCCCGCTCCGCCGGCCACGATCATCGCCGGCATTCCCGAGCCTCACCGCCGTCAATGCCGGTACCGCCGCTGCCGGAATGCCCGCACGAACAGCCACAAGAGCAGCGCCGCCAGCACGCCGCCGCCGGTCCACAGCACCGCCGGCTCCGTCGCGTCCCGCACGGTATGCCGCCGCGAAGCCGGCGCGTCCTGCGGCACGAGGCGCTCGTAGATCGTCTTGACCTTCAATCCGTAGCGGGCGAGATACCGGTCCACTTCTTCCTGGCTGTAGTAGCGCGACTCCGCCCGGCCGTTCTTCAGTTTGACATAGCCCTGATGGCCGCCGGCGAGCGCGTGGCCCCCGTCCTCCGCCTTCCGGAGCAGCACAAGGTAGGACGAACCGCGGTCGAGCACGCCCTCGCCGCCGGATTGCGGGACGCGCGCCGTCATTTCAGCCTTCTTTTCGAGCCCGCCCTTGAGCGGGATTTCGACGCGGAACGTATACCGGTGCTCCGCGTCGCTGTCTTCCGTCCGTCCCGTCACGGTCCCCACGAACACGATGTCGGCCCGGACCGACAGTTCGTCCAGAGAATGGACTGGGAAATTAAGCGCTTCCAATTCCCCGGACAACCGGCCCGCGCTGAACAGCACCACTCCGATGAGCAACCAGAACACGACGGCGAGCCGGCCCGGAGTCCGCATCCGGCGCACGACCGCATCCCTCCCGTCTCGAACTTCCACTACAATAAGACGCGGAGGGACGGCAAACGTTGCGCGCGGATTGGCATTTTTTTCAACGGGTTGTCCGCTTACGGTTCCCGATCCGGCCGCTCCGGCGATTCCTTGTCCGTGCGCAGATCCCGCAGCGGGTTGCCGCCGACGAACGCGCCGGGCGGCACGTCCCGGTGCACGACCGAGCCGGCCGCCACGACGGCGCCGTCGCCGATCGTCACGCCGGGCAGAATCGTCACGTTCGCGCCGATCATGACGTTGTCCCCGATCACGACGTCGCCGAGCCGGTATTCGCGGATCAGATACTCATGCGCCAGAATGGTCGAGTTGTACCCGATGATCGTGTTGTCGCCGACCTTGATCCGCTCCGGGAAAAAGACGTCCACCATCACCATCAGGGCAAACGCCGTGTGCCGTCCGACCTTCATCCCGAGCACCCGACGGTAGATCCAGTTCTTGATCGGCAGCACGGGACAATAGCGGGCCAGCTGGATGAAAATGAAATTGCGCACCGCCTTCAGCCAGCTGACCGTCGAGTAAATCTGCCACAGCGCGTTCGGCCCCTCCACCGGATAACGCTCCAACTTCCTCAAGGCGTCTCCCGCTCCAATCCCGTCAGTTCGTACAGATCGCGCATGTCGCGGATGATGTGCCGCGCGCCCGCTTCGATCAGCACCTTCTCGCCCTTGAGCGACCAGGCGACGCCGACCGGCACGGCGCCGGCCGCCAGCGCCGACTCCATATCGGCCGGGCTGTCGCCGACCATCAGCGCGTCCTCCGGCCGGACGTCCAGCTGCTCCAGCGCCTTGAGCACCGGCTCGGGATGCGGCTTCGGATGCTCCACGTCGTCGAACGCGACGACCGTGTCCATGAAGCCGTCGATGCCCACGAGCTTCATGCCGCGCATCGACGTCACCCGCAGCTTCGTCGTGACGACGCCGATCTTGAGGCCGGCCGCCTTGAGCCGCTCCAGCACCTCGGCCACATGCGGGAAGGCCGTCACCAGCGCGTCGTGTTCCCGCCAATTGTACTCCCGGTACGCCGCGTACAGATCGTCGATATCGTCCCGCCCGGCGAAGTGCCGCAGCTGGTCCTTGAGCGGCTTGCCCATGTGCGGAATGATCTGCTCCCGTCCGAACTCCGGCGGCGTCACGCCGCGCAGCGCGTGCAGAAACGAGCGGATAATGAGCTCGTTCGTGTCGAGGATTGTCCCGTCCAGGTCAAACAGAACGGCCGTTGTCGTCATCCTGCCGCGATCCTTTCCCGCTGTTCTCGTTGTCCGACGGCTCGCCCGCTTCCCGGTCCGCGTTCCCGGTCGGCGCCGCCTCTCCGGCCGGTTCCGCGTCTTCCGACGGCTTGTCCGACGCTTCCTGCGCGTCCGCACCCCGCCGCCGATCCGCCGCATCCCGTTCCGGCGCGGCTTCGTCTGCCCGCGCCTCCCCGGCCTTCTGCTCTTCCTCCGCCTCCTGCTTCCCGGACGCCTTCCCTTGCAGCGGCAGCGTCACCGGCCCGTCAGGCCGCCTCACGATGATCGGATCGGCGTAACGCTCCGACGCGGCGCCGCTGAGGCGCCGGTACACGATGAGCGCGATGCCGCACAGCACCAGCAGGATGGCCAGCAGCTGCGACGTGCGCACGTTGCCGTAGGCCGGGTCCAGATACCCCTGCTCGAACAGGCCGGTCATCGGCGTCCAGAGGCCATTGAGCAGCGACGCCAGCCACTCCGGCCCCTGGAAGGCCAGGCTGTCCGTTCGGAGCCCCTCGATGAAGAACCGTCCGGTCGAATACCAGATGAGGTACCCGAAGAAAATTTCCCCCGCCCGCACGAACGACTGCCGGCGCAGCACGAACAGCAGCACGATGCCCGTCAGGCTCCAGATCGACTCGTACAGGAACGTCGGATGGCGGTACAGGCCGTCGATGTACATTTGATTGACGATGAAGTCGGGCAGATGGAGCGTGTTCCGCAGGAACGACTCCTCCACGGGACCGCCGTACGCCTCCTGGTTGACGAAGTTGCCCCAGCGGCCGATCATCTGGCCGATCAGGAACGAGGGCGCGCAGATGTCGGCCATCCGCCAGAACGGGTACCCCTTCACCACGACATAGATGCCGCCGCTCACCACCGCGCCGATCAGCGCGCCGTAGATCGCGATGCCGCCGTGCCAGAGCGCGAAGATCTCCCAGAAGTTATCCTTGTAGTTCTCCCACTGGAACGCCACGTAATAGGCGCGCGCCCCGATCAGCGCGCACGGCGTGCCGAGAAGCATCAGATCCATGAACAGATCCGACGTGATGCCGAACCTGCGCCCTTCCCGGATGGCGAACACGAGGCCGAGCAGCGCGCCGAATCCGATGATCGTGCCATACCAGGTCAGATTGATCGGGCCGAGCCGCAGCAGCACCGGATCGATCGCCAGCGTGTGAAAAAACATCGCCCGAACGCCCCCTTATTCGAAATCGTCCACGTCTTCCGAAATCGTCTCCGTCAGCTTGTTCGTGAACTGGAGCGCGGCGTTGTAGCCCATCCGCTTCAGCCGGTAGTTCATTGCCGCCACCTCGACGATGACCGCGAGGTTCCGGCCCGGACGGACCGGCACGGTGACAAGCGGGACGTCCGTGTCGATGATGCGCGTCATCTCCTCGTCGAGCCCGAGGCGGTCGTACTGCTTCTCCTGCTGCCAGTTCTCGAGCCGGATGACCATCTCGATCCGCTTCGTCGTCCGGATCGCGCCGGCCCCGAACAGCGTCATCACGTTGATGATGCCGAGGCCGCGGATCTCGAGCAGATACCGGATCAGCTCCGGCGCGGACCCGTACAGATGCCCGTCCGATGTCTGGATGATCTCGACCGCGTCGTCGGCGACGAGCCGGTGCCCGCGTTTGACCAGTTCCAGCGCCGTCTCGCTCTTGCCGATGCCGCTCGAGCCGGTAATGAGCATGCCGATGCCGTATACGTCGACCAGCACGCCGTGAATCGTCGCGGTCGGCGCCAGCCGCTGCTCGAGGAATCCGGTCATCTTGCTGATCAGATAGGTGGTCGCCATGTTGGAGCGGAGCACGGGGATCTTCTTCAGATTGGCCTGTTCGATTAATTCCCCGGGCACGTCGAGGCCGCGCGTGACGATGATGCACGGCGTCTCGTCCCGGCAGAGCCGGCTCATCCGGTCCATCCGGGTCTCGGGATCGAGCGTCTGGAAGAACGTCAGCTCGGTGCGGCCGAGAATCTGGATGCGCTCGCCCGGATAGTGGTTGAAATATCCCGCCATTTCAAGGCCGGGCCGATGCAGATCGTCCACCGTAATGCTCCGGTTCAGGCCCTCCGCCCCGGCCACGACCTCGAGTTGATATTGCTTGACCAATACGGACACTTTAACGGCTTTAGCCAACGTCTTGCCTCCTTGCCGCCTGCGTGCGCGGCGCTGATGCTGTACGGAAGCCCGCGCGGCTTCCGCCTTCCGCCAACTATCATCGTAACCGATCGGAAGCGGTTTGCGCAATGCGTGGGGCATGCCGGACATGGATCTGAAAGACAAACTCCCACCGCGTCGGAGCGCAAGTGGGAGTCTGTTCTCAATCTGAATAACCTGGACGGGTGCGTTACGCCAACAATTGAACGACAGATTGGGTCATTGCGTTGGCTTGTGTCATCATGACCTGCGAAACCTCGGTGACAATGGTCAGCCTGGCCAGTTCCGTCATCTTCCTGGCCATATCCGCGTCGCGGATGCCGGATTCGGCGGCCTGAAGGTTCTCGGCGGAGTGGCTCAGGCTTTGCAGGGTATGTTCCAGGCGGTTCTGCGCCGCGCCCAACATGGCCCGTTCCCGGGATACGGCATCCGTCGCCAGGTCGATCGCCGCGATCGCCGCCGCCGCCCTGCCGGATTCGGCAATGTCCAGGGCATACTCGCCGTCCATTCCGACCGCGCCGCCCGCGACCGACGTGTAGTAGACCGTCACCGTATTCCCGTCCAGGCCGGTGATCGTCTTCGTCGCTCCCGCCTGATCAACGGAAAGTCCGAGCGCCATCGCCCGCATGTCATGGATGACCAGGCTGTAGCTTTGTTCCGCGATGTCGCCGGTCTGGAACACAAACTCGCCGTTATTGCCGACAGCAGCAGGGTCGGATCCTGTGGCGGAAGCGCCCGCCACCCCCATCAGGGAAGCCAATGCGCCGGTGTGGATGCTCAGGGTGCTGCCTGAGCCTTCCGTGCCGCTCCGGAAGATGAAGTTGCCATTATCGTAAGTGACCGAGATATCGGCGGCCGTCGTCGTCGCCGCATTGATGGCCGTCTCCAGCGCCGCGGCCAGTTGCGCGCCGGTATAGGTTCCTTCGCTCAACGTGACGGTGACCGATTCGCCGTCGACCGTTATGCCGAACTCGTGGTTGGAACCGCTCCCGGTTTCCGTCGCGGACTGAAGGCCGAGGAATTCAAGCGCCTTGCTGGCTCCCCCGGTTACCCTGATGGAACCCGCGCCCTCGGCGTTCAGCACCAATTGGTTGCTGCCGTTGAGGGACGCGGTCACCTTGCCCGCGCCGAAGACCGCCGCCAGGTCGGCGTTGAACGCGCTCAGAAAAGTCGATACATGCGAGGCATCGGTGAAATTATATATGCCGCCATTACTGTTCAGTACGTTGTTGAGTTTCACAACCGTTGCAATGCCGTCCAGTTCAATGGTGATCTCGTCGCTCGGGAGCAGATGGGGCGTCACCGTGAATTCCCCGGCCTGGCCAGCCCGTGTGAAGTGTACAAGACCGCTGCTGGTTGAAGGGTCTAGAACCGAAAAGCGCACATTGAGATCCGGATTGTTATTGCGAATATAGAAATAACCATTCTCATCATACCCTGCCGTAAAATCACCGCCATAATAGCCGAATGAATCATTCAGATTATCTTGTATATTATAGGATAAAACGCTCCGGGGCATCGTACCGGTATACATGGTGAACCAATTGTCACTTGACCCGTTCGGTCCGGTAATATAAAATGAAAAATTCCTATTACTCGGGAATACCGTTATGGTTTCAGGGACGACTTTATTTCCCTTCCAGATCTGGCCATGCCCCCTGAACCAATTCTCGGCTTGAAGGATTGCGCTGTTTCCCGTCACCGAGGAACGGGCAACCTCCTGAATGGTGAAATTGCTCTCCGCCGAAGAGCCGGAGATGACCGCCGCCGTCTCCGCCGTCGATCCCGAAGCGCCCGTTAACAGATTCATGGTATTGAATGTGGTTGTATACGCAATGCGGTTGATTTCGCCGGTAAGCTGGTTGATTTCCACTTGAATCTGTCCCCGATCGGCCGCCGAATAGGTGCCGTTGGCGGCCTGGACGGCCAGCTCACGCATGCGTCCCAGGATGGCATGGACTTCCTGCAAGGCTCCCTCGGCCGTCTGGATGAGGGAGATGGCGTCCTGGACATTTCGCGCGGCCTGATGCAATCCCCGGATCTGTCCCCGCATCTTTTCCGACACGGCGAGTCCCGCCGCGTCATCCCCGGCGCGGTTGATCCTCAGACCCGATGACAGTCTCTCCGTCACTTTGGACTTTACGCTCTGGTTGTTCGCCAGCTGACGATAAGTGTTCAGCGCGGAAAGGTTATGGTTGATGCGCACAGACGTTACCTCCACAATTGGAACCTGCTGTTCCCCCTATACTACCCCATTTCGCTCAAAAAAAAATCACCCGTTCGGGTGATCTGATACAAATTTTCGATTATTCGCCATTTTTCGCCTTCTCAACGGCCATGTCGGCACACTCCCTTGGCCGGACATCGGAGTTCTGGCGGGTCAAGGTGAAGCGCTGCATGCGAGGAACGGCCTGGCGAGGGGTGCCTAACGGAACGCGACAGGTGGATGGTCCTGATTTCGCATACGGGAGTCTGTCTATCAAAAACCGAGCCGCCCCGGTGTGCGAGGCGGCTTTCTGCAGATCCGGCGGATCAGTTTTCGAAGATGTTCAGTTCCGTTTCCGGATCGAACAGGTGGATCTTGTTCATGTCGACCGCCAGCTTGATGTTCGCGCCTTCCTTCACGTCGGAACGGCCGTCCAGGCGGGCGATGACGGTATCCGAGCCGAGGCCGGCGAGGTACACGTTCTTCTCGTGGCCGAGGTTTTCCACGACTTCCGCGAGCGCCGACACGATGCTCTTCGGCGAAGCTTCCAGGAAGACCGGCTCGTCATGGAAATCTTCCGGACGAACGCCCAGGATGACTTCCTTGTTCACATAGCCCTTCTCGCGCACGATGGACGCCTTGCCTTCCGTCAGCTCGATGTCGAGGCCTTCCGCCTTGAAGTGAACGGCGCCGTCGCGTTCGTACAGGCCGCCCTTGATGAAGTTCATCGCCGGAGAACCGATGAAGCCCGCAACGAACATGTTGATCGGATGGTTGTACAGCACTTCCGGCGAGTCGGCTTGCTGGATGACGCCATCCTTCATGACGACAATCCGGTCGCCCATCGTCATGGCTTCGATCTGGTCGTGCGTGACGTAGATAACCGTCGTCTCAAGACGCTTCGCGAGCTTCGAGATCTCCGCCCGCATCTGCGTACGCAGCTTCGCGTCGAGGTTGGACAGCGGTTCGTCCATCAGGAACACTTGCGGTTCGCGGACGATGGCGCGGCCGAGCGCGACGCGCTGGCGCTGACCGCCGGACAGCGCTTTCGGCTTCCGATCCAGCAGATGTTCGATGTCGAGAATCTTCGCCGCTTCGCGGACGCGTTTGTCAATTTCGGATTTCTTGAACTTCCGCAGCTTCAGGCCGAACGCCATGTTCTGATAGACGTTCATGTGCGGGTACAGCGCGTAGGATTGGAAGACCATCGCGATGTCCCGGTCCTTCGGCGCGACGTCGTTCACGAGACGGTCGCCGATGTACAGCTTGCCTTCCGTGATTTCTTCGAGTCCGGCAATCATCCGGAGCGTCGTCGACTTGCCGCAACCGGACGGACCGACGAGGACGAGGAACTCCTTGTCCTTGATGTCGAGGTTGAAGTCCTTGACCGATGCGACATCGGATCCGGGATAGCGCTTGTATACGTGTTCCAGACGTACACCTGCCATGCCATTCTTCCCCCTAAGCTCTTATTGGAGTGCTACAAACATCTTAGCGTACCGCAGCCGCCCAAGAAAATGCACAATCCCTACAAAAATCACTACCTTCTTTTCGTTACTTTATACAATAGCAAAAGGAGCTTCACCAGCACGGCGTCCCGGAACAGGCGCACATCCAGCCCCGTGTCCTGCTTCAGCTTGTCCAGCCGGTACAGCAGCGTGTTGCGGTGGATGTACAGCTTCTTCGCCGTGTCGCTCACGTTGCAGTTCATCGCGAAGTACGTCTCCAGCGTCGTCACGATCTCCGGTTCGAGCAGAAGATCGGACCGGTTCACGGCCTGCTCGATGAAGCGGATCCGTTGCTCTTCGGGAATGCTGTGCAAGAGCCGCTCGAGATGGATGTTCCATGGCACATGGACCGTGTCGCCCTGATGGAACCGGCGGCCGAGCGCGACCGTCTCGCGCAGCAAGCTCACCGTCTCGACGATCGCCGATGCCGGCTCGATCGGATGGGCGACCGCGATATGGCTCTCGCCAAGCCATTCGCTCGCCAGCATGTCGTGCATGCCGCGGGCGATGCCCTCCAGCAATTCCTCCGGCGTCTCCTCGCCGCCGCCTTCTTCCTGCAGCAGCGTATCCGGCGCCAGGATCAGCCACTCCTGATCGCGGATCGGCACGAGCAGCACATCCGTTTCCAGATAGGCCTGCAGCAGCTTCTCCAGTTCCGCGTCGTTCGCCTTGGCCGTATGATCGGCCATCAGCAGAAATGGCACCCATTCGCTGCCCAACCGGCCGCCGGCGTTGAGCTCGTCCGGCACCGCCGCCTTGAGGCGGCCCGCGCCGATCTGCTCCTGGATCCACTCGCCGAGCCTTCTCAGTTCCCGGTCAGGTCTTCGCCTTGAACCTTCATCCGTCCGGCCCGAGCGCTCCAGTTCCGCGAGCAGCCATTCGAGCAGCGCCTCCTCGCGCCCGGTCAGTTCGCCGGGTTGAAGATCGACATACTCCACCTTCTCGCCGTCGGCGCAGACGATCAGCCGGATCTTGCCGTCCGGCAGCCTGAAGCGGTATCCGGGACGCACCGCCGATTCCGGTTCGTCCATGATGCCCCGCCATGCGTCCGCTTCGCCGGGCGCCCGGCTTTCGGTCACGATCGGCGCGCCAAGCAGCGTTTCCAGTTTTGATCTCCAGGACAACTCCATCGTGCACTAGCTCCTATCCGCACCCGAATAAGGCTATTTTACCACACTTGGGGCGGAGCCTGTCAGCCGGGGGCGCTAGGCGCCCCACGCGAGCAGCAGCACGATGGACAGCAGGGCGAAGACGATGGAGAGCAGATAGAGGAAGGAAACGGTTTGGATCTGGGTCAGTCCCCACCGCATCAGCGCGTGATGCGTGTGGAGATTGTCCGCCTTGTGCAGTCCGCGCCCGTCGGCGAGCCTGCGCGCCATGACGATGATCGTGTCCATGATCGGGACGCCGAGCGCCAGCATCGGGATCAGAATGGTAATGAGCGTGGCTTTCTTGAACGACCCCTCCACGGCGATGAGCGACAGGCAGTAGCCGATGAAAGCCGCTCCCGCGTCGCCCATGAAGATGCGGGCGGGATGAAAGTTGTAGGCGAGGAACGCGGCGCACGCCCCGAACAGGATGAGCGCAAGCATCGCCGTATCCGCCTGGTGCCGGATCACGGCCGTGAGAAACAGCGTCAGCGACGAAATCATCGAGACGCCGGCGGCCAGCCCGTCCACGCCGTCGATGAAGTTGATCATGTTCGTGAGCGCAAAGATCCACGCCACGGTCGCCGCGACGGACGCCCACCCCGGCAGCATGATCATGCCCTCCGGGCCGGGCGCGGACAGGCCGAGAATGCGGATGTCGAGCAGCACCGGCACGAACGCGGCCGTCAGGTAGACGATCACGCGCGGCCAGATCGGGAACTCGTACCCTCTCGCCTTCGCCGCGTCGTCCAGCAGGCCGATGAACACGATCAGCAGGCCGCCGACCGCGACGGTGACGGACAGGGCCGTCCGGCCGCCGAACAGCAGCATCGCCGCCGCGGTGGCGGCGTAGATCGCCGCGCCGCCCAGCAGCGGCACGGGGGCGGCGTGCACCTTGCGCGGTCCGGGCCTGTCCACATAGCCGTGCCGCAGGGCAAGCCGCGCCACGAACGGCACGACCGCAAACACGGCGAAGAACGCGAACAACGCGCCGATGACCGCAAGCAGCATCTTTCCACCCCCGATTGAGCGCGATTCAACGGTTTGGTCAATAGCTTTCCCGTTTGCCGCTTCGCTAAACCCGGGGCGAACCATCGCAGGGAATGCAAAAAGCCTCCCGCGCAATGCGCAAGAGGCTTCGTTCGTGAAAGTGGTGGAGGGCGATGGATTCGAACCACCGAACCCGTCAGGGAGCAGATTTACAGTCTGCCGCGTTTGGCCACTTCGCTAGCCCTCCACGAGGTCAAGCATGGTGGCTCGGGACGGAATCGAACCGCCGACACGAGGATTTTCAGTCCTCTGCTCTACCAACTGAGCTACCGAGCCTTGAAGGGTATGGCGGAGCCGACGGGATTCGAACCCGCGATCTCCTGCGTGACAGGCAGGCATGTTAGGCCTCTACACCACGGCTCCGCGATAACAATATGAATTTCTATGGTGGAGGCTGACGGGATCGAACCGCCGACCCTCTGCTTGTAAGGCAGATGCTCTCCCAGCTGAGCTAAGCCTCCATATGGTAGCGGCAGAGGGCCTCGAACCCCCGACCTCACGGGTATGAACCGTACGCTCTAGCCAACTGAGCTATGCCGCCGCGATCCAGGGGCGTCGCCGCTCACAGCGGCTGCGGTTCCCCGCCTTGCACCCTGAAAACCGGATGCGAATGAAACGATCAAGCTGATGGTTTTTCGGGGCCCCCGCAAAGTAATCGGAATACGCTTCGAAGCGATTCATCACTTTGTGGGGCAGTATTAG
>Ga0310837_100429_pt1 | contig 30699 bp, 27 predicted proteins | sample SM_ome_5_FD_201315 | JGI IMG/M metagenome (GOLD analysis project Ga0310837, IMG submission 201315) | Sorghum-adapted microbial communities enriched on stacked mutant (SM) sorghum from Joint BioEnergy Institute, Emeryville, California... ...
CAGTGTTAAAGCCATTGGGTGATCGTGTGATTATCGAACCTATCGCAAAAGAAGAAACAACTGCTAGCGGAATCGTACTTCCGGAAACGGCAAAAGAAAAGCCGCAAGAAGGTAAAGTCGTTGCTGTAGGAAGCGGACGCATCGAGAATGGCGAGCGTATCGCATTGGAAGTTCAAGAAGGTAACCGCGTTATCTACTCCAAATACGCTGGCACAGAAGTGAAATTCGGCGATAAAGAACTGCTGATCATGCGTGAAAGCGACATTCTCGCGATTGTTGACTAATCACTGAGAACGGCAATTTATTATCTGACTTTTCACCGTGCAGGTAACGTATAGAAAACGAATACTACATAATCAGGAGGGCGAACAGAATGGCTAAAGAGATTCGTTTTAGCGAAGAAGCACGCCGCGCCATGCTCCGCGGTGTTGACACGCTTGCAGATGCAGTAAAAGTTACGCTTGGACCTAAAGGTCGCAATGTTGTACTTGAGAAGAAATTCGGTTCTCCGTTAATCACAAACGATGGTGTAACCATTGCGAAGGAAATCGAACTTGAAGATCCGTTCGAAAATATGGGTGCACAACTGGTTAAAGAAGTTGCAACCAAAACAAACGATGTAGCGGGTGACGGTACGACAACGGCTACGGTTCTGGCTCAAGCGATGATTCGCGAAGGTCTGAAGAACGTAACAGCCGGTGCAAATCCGATGGTAATCCGCAGAGGTATCGAAAAAGCGGTTCGTACTGCGGTAGAAGAATTGCATGCAATTTCTAAGCCGATCGAAGGCAAAGAATCCATCGCACAAGTAGCAGCAATCTCTGCAGCTGACAATGAAATCGGCCAACTGATTGCTGAAGCAATGGAAAAAGTGGGTAAAGACGGCGTTATCACGGTAGAAGAATCCAAAGGTTTCACAACGGAGCTTGACGTTGTAGAAGGTATGCAATTCGACCGTGGATACGCTTCTCCGTACATGATTACAGACACTGACAAGATGGAAGCGGTACTCGAGAATCCGTACATCTTGATTACTGACAAGAAAGTCTCCAGCATTCAGGAAATCCTGCCTGTGCTCGAGAAAGTTGTACAACAAGGCAAGCCGCTTCTTATCATCGCTGAAGATGTAGAAGGCGAAGCGCTGGCTACGCTGGTTGTAAACAAACTGCGCGGCACATTCACTGCGGTTGCGGTAAAAGCTCCGGGATTTGGTGATCGTCGTAAAGCAATGCTCGAAGACATCGCTGCATTGACTGGCGGTCAGGTTATCACAGAAGACCTCGGTCTGGATCTGAAATCTGCTTCCCTGCAACAGCTTGGTCAAGCAGGTAAAGTGGTTGTAACAAAAGAAAACACAACGATCGTAGAAGGTGCTGGCGACAAAGCAAACATCGACGCTCGCATAAACCAAATCCGCGCTGCAATTGAAACAACGACTTCCGAGTTCGACAAAGAAAAACTGCAAGAACGTCTGGCTAAACTGGCTGGCGGTGTTGCGGTTATCAAAGTCGGTGCAGCTACTGAAACTGAGCTGAAAGAGAAGAAGCTCCGCATCGAAGACGCACTGAACGCAACGCGTGCTGCTGTTGAAGAAGGTATCGTAGCCGGTGGTGGTACCGCGCTCGTATCCATCTATAACAAAGTGGCAGAAGTTCAAGCAGAAGGCGATGAAGCGACAGGTGTCCGCATTATCCTGCGTGCACTGGAAGAGCCGGTACGCCAAATCGCTGCAAATGCGGGTCTTGAAGGCTCTGTTATCGTTGAGCGCCTGAAAAACGAGAAAGTGGGCATTGGCTTCAACGCAGCGACTGCTCAATGGGTGAACATGATCGAAGCAGGTATTGTTGACCCGGCGAAAGTAACTCGTTCTGCGTTGCAAAACGCCGCATCCGTTGCGGCTATGTTCCTGACAACCGAAGCGGTTGTAGCTGACAAGCCGGAGCCGGAAAAAGGCGGCGGCATGCCTGACATGGGCGGAATGGGCGGCATGGGAATGATGTAATCCCTGTCCCCTGGGAATAAACCTCTCCGAGTGAATCGGGGAGGTTTTTTTATTTCAGATTTTTCTTAACAATACTCTGGCTTTAAAAGAATGTTTAGGAATAAACTGGATTTTACGATAAGAAAACACGAACATTAAAGCTGAAAATGTATGGAACTTTCATATTTTAGTCCTTGACTTTTCCTATGCCTCTGGTAAACTAATCTCGTCATAATCGATAAATACATTCAAACGACCTCATATAATATCAGGAATATGGCCTGAGAGTTTCTACCGAATCACCGTAAATGATTCGACTATGGGGACAGACGCCTATGCCGGGTTTCTGCCTCTGTATCCATATAGAGACATGCCTGGTTTTTTGCTTTTTTATAGGAAAGAATAAACCATGCTAAGATGAGAAATGTGCTGAACGCCTCTTAGCGCAACAAGTTACACAGAGGGGGATTTTACGAAGATGGACAAGCCGAAAGAGCTAGTCGTCGTCCTCGATTTCGGAGGACAATACAACCAGTTGATTGCACGCCGCATTCGCGACCTTGGCGTGTTCAGCGAATTGATGCCGTATAACACTCCGGTGGAAGAGCTGGAGAAGCTGAATCCGAAAGGAATCATTTTCTCTGGCGGTCCGGCTAGCGTATATGTAGAAGGGGCACCCCAGTGCGATACGCGTATCTACGATATGGGCGTACCTATTCTCGGCATCTGCTATGGTATGCAGCTCATGTCTCATAATCTGAAAGGAAAAGTAGAGCGCGCAGGCGTACGCGAATATGGGCGCTCTGACATTACCATCCACAATGAGACCCCGTTCTTTAAAGGCCTGGACAAAGTGGAAACCGTTTGGATGAGCCATACAGACAAAGTCATTGAAGTCCCGGAAGGCTTCCGGATTGACGCTAGCAACGAAGCGTGCCCGGTGGCGGCTATCAGCCATCCGGAGAAGAATTTCTACGGCGTACAATTCCACCCGGAAGTGCGTCACTCCGTACGCGGCAATGAGATGCTGAAGAACTTCCTGTTCGAAATATGCGGCTGTGAGGGAAACTGGTCGATGGAGAACTACATCGACATGATGGTGGATGAAATCCGTGAGAAGGTCGGCAACAAAAAAGTGCTGTGCGCTCTTAGTGGTGGTGTGGATTCTTCTGTAGTAGCTGTGCTTATCCATAAAGCGATCGGCGATCAACTGACCTGCATGTTCGTCGACCATGGCCTGCTGCGCAAAGGTGAAGCGGAAAGCGTAATGGAGACTTTCGCAGAGAAGTTCCACATGAACGTGATTAAGATCGACGCACGCGAGCGTTTCTTAAATAAATTAAAAGGCGTCTCCGATCCGGAGAAAAAGCGCAAAATTATCGGCAACGAGTTCATTTACGTGTTCGAGGAAGAAGCTGGCAAGCTGACGGACATGGACTTCCTTGCGCAAGGTACGCTGTATACCGACATTATCGAGAGCGGTACGGCAACGGCGCAAACGATTAAGTCGCACCACAATGTGGGCGGTCTGCCGGAAGAAATGAAGCTTGATCTAATCGAGCCGCTGAATAAGCTGTTTAAAGACGAGGTACGCAAAGTGGGCGAGGAGCTTGGCATGCCACATGAAATCGTATGGCGTCAACCGTTCCCGGGTCCGGGCCTCGGCATTCGGGTGTTGGGCGAAGTAACGGAAGAGAAGCTTGAAATCGTACGCGAATCCGATTTTATTCTGCGCGATGAAATCAAGAAAGCGGGCCTAGAGCGCGAAATCTGGCAATACTTCACCGTTCTGCCGGATGTGCGTAGCGTAGGTGTAATGGGAGATGGCCGTACGTACGATTACACGATCGGTATCCGCGCCGTAACTTCTATCGACGGCATGACCGCTGACTGGGCGCGCATCCCTTATGATGTATTGGAGAAGATTTCCGTTCGTATTGTAAATGAAGTTCCACATGTCAACCGCGTGGTGTATGACATTACATCCAAACCGCCGGCAACTATCGAGTGGGAATAATTGTGTAAAAAACGATAAGGAAAAGGGTGAAAAAGGAAGATGGAGAAATTCTTCAGGTTGCGAGAAAATAACACGAATGTGCGGACGGAAATCATCGCCGGCCTGACTACATTCATTACAATGGCGTATATTCTGATTGTTAACCCGCTCACTTTGACGGCCGGAGGGGCTACGGGCATGGATTTCAATGCTGTGTTCGTGGCCACCGCGCTTGGCGCGGGACTGGTCACCATCATGATGGGACTGTTCGTAAACTATCCGATCGCGCTGGCGCCGGGAATGGGATTGAACGCGTATTTCGCTGCTGTCGTTATGAGCTCTGGCGGAGCGATTACATGGCAGATTGCGCTGGCTTCCGTATTCATCTCAGGTATTATCTTTTTCATTCTAACGATTACAAAAGTCCGGCAAATGCTGCTTGATGCGGTTCCGGATTCGTTGCGGGCAGCGATTACGGTAGGGATCGGTCTGTTCATCACTGTTATCGGGTTTAAAACGAGCGGTTTGTTAACAGGCTTCTACATTGGTCAGAACCCGGCGAAACCATTTACGGAGTTGGGTGCAAACGACTGGCTGCTGCAGCTCGGCAATTTTGTGGAGCACAGGGCAATCCTGCTGACGCTTATCGGTCTTCTGGTCACGGGCGTGTTGATGGTTATGCGTGTACAAGCAGCCATTCTTCTTGGTATTATTATAACAACGATTATCGGCATTCCGATGGGTGTAACGAATGTATCTTCTCTGCAGGATGCGCAATGGGTGCCTAGCTTCAGCAATCTGGCCATCGGTCAGCTTGATTTCGCCGGCGCATTAAATGCCGGTCTGCTGACGATTGTATTTACCTTCACATTTGTAGAACTGTTTGATACGTTTGGTACGTTAACGGGAACGGCTGCAAAAGCCGGTTTGCTTGATAAGCCGGATGCGAAGAAGCGTATCGGTCAGGCGATGCTGGTAGATGCAGGCGGCGTTAGTCTTGGCGCGCTGCTCGGCACAAGTACGATTACGGCCTATGTAGAAAGTGCGGCCGGTGTAGGACAGGGTGGACGTACCGGTTTGACTTCGGTGACGACCGGTATCCTGTTTATTCTTGCGCTGTTCTTAGCTCCGCTGGCATTGATTGTTCCGGCACAGGCAACAGCGCCTGCGCTGATTATCGTCGGTGTCCTGATGATGGGGGCGGTGCGCGGCATCGAATGGGATAACATGGTGTATGCCATTCCTGCATTCTTTACGATTATTTTTATGCCGTTTACTTATTCCATTGCTAACGGTATTTCTTTCGGTATCGTATTTTACGTAATTCTGGCAACGGCAAATAACCTCGCCGGAGGCAAGAACAAAGTTCACTGGCTTATGTGGGTTCTTGCGATTCTGATTGTTGTAAGATTTTTATTCATCGACATCAATGCATAAATGTTTACGAAAAGCGGAGGAAAGACGAGAGTCTTCCTCCGCTTTTTGTTTTTATTTAAACATGTCCTGTCACGATTCCTTGCGATTTTTTTGAAAAATCGGATAAGAATGCTGTTATAATTTGTATAGAGAGCATAGAACGAGCAATGCTTAGAATTATAGAAAAAAAGAACGGGGAGAGCTATGAGAAAAAAGACAATGGTACTCTGGATAAGCGCCAGTTTCCTTGTGCCTATTCTCCTAAGTGTAGTATTTGCCTTATCTGTCAACCTTTTGCATATGTACCAGCTTGCAGGCCTGCTGCAAAAGCCGTTTCTTGGTTTATTTACCGTTTTGTTTTCTGTTTTCTTTTGCGCTCTGGTTATGCAGCGATTCGATAAATGGCTCATCGATGTAAGTAAACAGAAAGAAAACGGGCTTGTTCAGGCTTCGCTTCGACGCATCCTATACGAATACGTTGTATATAGTATTGTCTCTTTTCTCTTTTTGGCGTTCTTGTTTTTTTACCAGGTGGTTGATGGAAAAAAAGACATGATTTTTATTGTTTTTATTTGTATCGGTGTAATAATGACCACTTATGCCCCTTTTTATTTTGGTATCCTCATGCAGGTTCAACGGGATTTGTATCGCAATGGATTTCCGATCCAATTTGAGAAAGTTGGATGGAATCAGAGTGCGGTTACGGCTGTGATCATGGCGTTTATTGGAATTTTCATCACGACAACGCTGTTTGTCTACATTATTTCCAAAACGATTGGCAACGCTATTACATTGTATGATGTATGGCAACGAGCACTGGTGGTTATCGTTGTTGTCGGCGTCCCTCTTGTTATGCTTATCTTGATGATTCGACGGTTTTATTTGCAACAGTTGAAATATAGGCAGCAGCAGCTTCACTCCCTTCATTTGCTGCTTGAGAAGCTGTACGGGAGTCTGGAATTGACGGATGGTTTTTTAGAAGATATGGTCGCGACAGTAGGACAAGTTATCGGGGCAAGAAAAGTAACGCTTACCATTATATTGAATGAGGGGAAAGAGAGACGAATCATTTCTTCGAATAAATACGCAGACACCTCCCTTATCTCGGAGCATGAAGAGAGCGACTCTTTCCTGGAAGTGCCGGTTGTTATCGGTAAGCGGGAAGTAGGTCGCTTCTCTCTCATCGACAAGGTCGGCGCTTTCCGGTTTACCAAGGAAGACGAGGAAATGATGATGAGCTTTAGCCGCGCATTCGCGGTAGCGCTGCAGAATTCGCATTATATTGAAGAACTGAAGAAGGAGAGAAGGATTGCCCAGGAAGCGGCTAACCTAAAAAGTCAGATTCTCTCCACAATGAGCCATGAGTTGCGCACACCGTTAAACGCAATCATCGGTTACTCCGATATAGTAATAGATGTATTGGAAGGGTCCGTACCGGAGAAGCAGGTCAACAATATAAAGCGGATTAAGGAAAGCGGAAAGCATCTGCTGGCGGTTATTAATGACATTCTCGATTTATCAAAAATGGAAGCGGGCCGAATGGCGCTGGTGATTGAACCGGTGTACATTCAGTCTTTGCTGCGTTTTTGTATGCATAATGCGGAGAGTTTACGCGGTGATAAGCCCATTCTTTTGCGGATAGAGGGAGAGACGGACATCTGGATTCAAAGCGATGAGCAGAAGTTAAAGCAAATCGTCATGAATTTAGTATCCAATGCCATTAAATTTACCGAACAAGGCTTTGTCACAGTACGTTTGACCAGAGATGAAACAGATATTTTGATAGCTGTAGAGGATACCGGAATTGGCATTTCCCCCGAGCATCATGCAATGATTTTTGAGCCGTTTAAGCAAATTGATGGCTCGCTTGCGCGCAAATACAAAGGAACGGGACTGGGGCTTTCCGTTACGGCTCGTCTTGTTTCGCTTTTGAACGGAACGATTAGCGTAGAAAGTGAGCAGGGAAAAGGTTCGTGTTTTACTGTTCGACTGGCAAATGTTTTCCATAAATAATAGAAAGAAATAAACGGGAAAGGGGCGGAAACAATGAACCTTTTTTCGCTTACGAACGAACTTGAGAAAGAAAAGATGGCGCTTGGCCGGTCCAATATTTTAATTGTCGATGACGAGGAGTACAATCTGGATGTGCTGGAACAGCTATTGACGGTAAAGAATTATCGCGTGCTTTCCGCTTGCACAGGGGGGGATGCCCTGCTGATCCTGAATAATGAAGATATCGATTTAATTTTGCTGGATGTAATGATGCCGGGAATGAACGGATACGAAGTGCTGCGGGAAATCAGAGCGTTGAAAGAGCGTTATATCCCGGTCATTATGGTGACAGCGCTTGACAGCAAAGAAGACAAAATTAGAGCGCTGGAAGAAGGCAGCGACGATTTTTTGAATAAACCCATCGATAAATACGAGTTGTATGCCAGGGTACATACACTTCTGCGGACACGTCATTATTACAAGCAGCTGGCCATGGCAAAGCAGCGTCTGGAGAATGAAGTAATACGCCGGACAGCCGAACTGCAGGAGGCATTGGCGGCGCTTCGGTTATTAAACAATAAACTGGAGGATAGTCACAGAGAAATCGTGGAACGTCTGTCGTCAGCTGCGGAGTTTAAAGACCCGGAGACGGCAGCTCACATCCAGCGCATTAGCCACTACTGCGGCGTATTGGCCCGCGCGATGGACATGGGCGAAGATGAAGTGAACTTAATGATTCATGCAAGTCCTATGCATGATATCGGAAAGATTGGCGTGCCTGATCAAATCTTACTGAAGCCGGGCAAGCTAACACCTGAAGAGTTCGAAAAGATGAAAGAGCACACGCTGATCGGCTATAAGATACTAAGTGGATCGGATTCCACGCTGCTTAAGCTGGCGAGTGAAATTGCCCTGTCCCACCATGAGAAATATGACGGATCCGGGTATCCATACGGACTTTCCGGTGAAGAAATTCCGCTGAGCGGCCGGATTGTGGCCGTAGTGGACGTATTCGATGCATTAACCAGCCGCCGTCCGTATAAGGAACCTTACCCAAATGAGAAAGCGTACGAGATTATCCGCCAGGGCAGCGGCACGCATTTCGATCCTAAAATTGTCGAGCTTTTTTTCGGCAATCTTTCCGAGATTGTACGAATCCAAAAACAATATCAAGACTGACGGTGCAATGAGTCTGGAACAGAGTCCGAGCGGGCTCTTTTTTTTGTTTAAAGATAGGCGAACGTCCAAACCGCCTGCTCGTCCGGGACATAGTATGTAGCATGTCAAGTGATTCAAAGTTCTGGCTGAAAGGAGTGAGACGGTATGGGTTGCTTTGGCGGCCGCGATAGCATTGGGGTGATTCTCGTACTATTCATTCTGCTGGTGGTAATCGCTTGCTCCTGTGATTGATGAAGACTGCGATACAAATGAACAAAAGGAAAGGGTGAAGAAAATGAGTTCTTGCGGAGGATTCAGAGATGAAATTGGCATAATTTTGGTGCTGTTCATCCTGCTCGTAATCATTGCTTGTGCCTGCGATTAATAGACACCCGCATAGGCACAAGTAACGGAAAGAGGTGAAATGTATGGGTTTCTTCAACGGAGATGATGTGATAGGCGTAATTTTGGTGCTGTTCATCCTGCTCGTAATCATCGCTTGCGCTTGCGATTAATCAATGCTTACAGCGAAAAGGAGCTGCCTGCACAGGTGGCTTCTTTGTTTATAATAACGAATGTTATATTTATAAAACATATAAACGTTCGGAAATTGTCTTGACGAACTTCATTTGGCTTGCTAAACTAAGGGTGAATTGAGTGGAAAGTGAATCTAGGGTTCCGGAGTCGTAACACAGGCTTTAGGTCCGAGCGATTCAGGCGTGCAATAGCATGCTACACCGTAGGGATAAAAGCCCAGGCGGTAGGTTTCTCACTGTGTAAGGGGAAATCTACCGTCCGGGCTTTTTTTTGTGAAAATCATGAGGAAAGAAGGAGAGGATAGAGGAAATAAGAGCCAGGGAAGAAAAAGGCCTTCGCCTTTTTCTACATTGAAATCATCCTCTCGTTCTCTTCTCTCTTTTCCTTCGTACCACAAAAAGGCCGTCGCCCTTCCCTTCATTTTCATGGCAGGGCTTGTGGCTATCGGCCATGGTGGTTTTCTATGGAAAAAGGAGGCATATTGCATGAACCAGCCATTGGTGGGCGTTATTATGGGCAGCACCTCGGATTGGGACACGATGAAGGAAGCGTGCGCGGTACTGGAAGAGCTGGAAGTACCGTACGAGAAAAAGGTCGTGTCCGCACACAGGACACCCGACTTGATGTTTGACTATGCGGAGCAGGCGGCAGAGCGCGGCCTGGAGGTCATCATTGCAGGCGCGGGCGGTGCGGCCCATCTGCCGGGCATGGTGGCATCCAAGACCGCGCTTCCGGTCATCGGTGTACCGGTCAAATCCTCTGCGTTGAACGGATTGGACTCCCTGCTCTCCATTGTGCAGATGCCGGGCGGTGTGCCGGTCGCCACTGTCGCGATCGGCACAGCAGGGGCGACAAATGCGGGGCTTCTGGCAGCACAAATTCTGGGCAATAAGTATCCGGAGATTCGGGAACGGTTTACGGCACGCCGGGAAAGAGTCAAACGGCATGTGTTGGAGGGAAGCCAGTTGCCATGAGTGAGAAAAGAGTGATAAAACCGGGTGCGACAATCGGGGTATTGGGCGGAGGCCAGCTTGGCCGGATGATGGCGCTGGCCGGACGGGCCCTCGGCTATCGTTTCGCCACCCTTGATCCGACGGAAGACTGCCCTTGTGCTCAGGTGTCGGATAATCATATCGTAACAGGATATGCTGATGTAAACGGCGCGCTGGAGTTGGCGCAAACAAGCGATGTCATTACGTATGAATTCGAAAACGTGGATGCGAATGTCGCTGCGGTGTTGGAGGAGAAATCGTATGTGCCGCAGGGCAGTGAACTTCTTCGCATCACGCAGAACCGCATCCGGGAGAAATCGACGCTGGCTTCGTTCGGCATCCCGGTCGCCGCGTTCCGTATTATTGAAAGTGAAACAGACGCCGAAACAGCGGTGCTGGAATTAGGTCTTCCGGCAGTAATGAAAACGGCAACCGGTGGATATGACGGCAAGGGACAGTACGTTATTCGCAAAGTGGAAGAGGCAGCGCCTGCATACCGCGAACTGGCAAAAGCGGGTACGGACATTATTATCGAGCAGTTCGTTCCCTTTATTAAAGAAATATCGGTCATTGCAGCACGCAGCGTCTCAGGCGAGATTCGGACCTTCCCGGTCGCCGAGAACATACACCGGGAGAACATTCTTCATGTATCCATCGTCCCCGCCCGTATTGGGCAAGCCGTGGCGGAGCGCGCGGAGGAATTGGCGGTAACGATTGCGGAGAAGTTAGGAGTAGTTGGGCTTATCGCCGTGGAGATGTTCGTAACGGGAGAAGGAAGCGTGCTGGTCAACGAACTGGCGCCAAGGCCGCATAATTCGGGCCACTATACGATGGATGCCTGTGTAACCTCGCAGTTCGAGCAGCACATTCGGGCGATTTGTGATTTGCCGCTTGGCGATACGGCGCTTCTGTCTCCTGTTGTCATGGTTAACATTCTGGGAGAGCATCTTGCTCCTGTTCTTGATAAAATAGAGAAGCTTCCCCGATCGGCCAAGCTTCATCTGTATGGCAAGAAAGACAGTAAACCGAAGCGGAAAATGGGTCATATCAATGTTCTGGCTGAATCGGTCGAAGCCGCATTGCAGGGTATCGAACAATTACAAATTTGGGAGTAACCCCAAGGGAGGATATGTAACATGATTCCACGCTATACCCGCCCGGAAATGGCGGCGATTTGGACAGAGGAAAACAAATTCAAGGCCTGGTTGAAGGTCGAGATTCTGGCCTGTGAAGCCTGGGCCGAGCTTGGCGTTATTCCGAAGGAAGATGTAGAAAAGCTTTGGAAAAACGCCAGCTTTGACGTAAACCGCATCTACGAAATCGAGCAGGAAACGCGCCATGATGTGGTGGCTTTTACGCGGGCCGTCTCCGAAACAATTGAAGGTGACGAGAAGAAATGGATTCACTATGGTCTGACATCTACGGATGTAGTGGATACAGCGCTGTCGTACTTGCTGCTGCAGGCAAATGAAATCATCGAGCAGGATTTGGTTCGTTTCGTCGACATTCTGAAGGAAAAGGCGCAGGAGCACAAATACACGGTGATGATGGGGCGTACGCATGGCGTGCATGCCGAGCCGACAACATTCGGCTTGAAGATGGCGCTCTGGTACGAAGAAATGAAGCGGAATCTGGAGCGGTTCCGTCGCGCGAAAGAAACGATTGCATATGGAAAGATTTCGGGAGCGGTCGGGACATACGCCAACATCGATCCGTTCGTGGAGGAGTATGTGTGCAAAAAATTGGGATTGAAACCGGCTCCGATTTCCACGCAAACACTGCAGCGCGACCGTCATGCTGAATACATGGCGACACTGGCACTGATTGCAACCTCTATCGATAAATTCGCGGTGGAAGTGCGCGGCCTGCAAAAGAGCGAAACGCGCGAAGTGGAAGAAGCATTCGCAAAAGGGCAGAAAGGATCGTCTGCCATGCCGCACAAACGCAATCCGATTGGCAGCGAGAATATGTCCGGGCTTGCCCGTGTTATCCGCGGACATATGATTTCTGCCTACGAAAATGTGCCGCTCTGGCATGAGCGCGATATCTCCCATTCTTCGGTGGAGCGCGTGATTTTGCCGGATGCCACGCAATTGATTAACTACATGCTGAACCGTTTCGGCAATATCGTCAAAAATCTAACGGTCTTCCCGGACAACATGAAACGCAACATGGAGCGCACATACGGCCTGATTTATTCCCAGCGTGTGTTGCTGAAGTTGATTGACAAAGGATTAAGCCGCGAAGAGGCATACGATACGGTACAGCCGCGCGCGATGCAGGCCTGGGAAGAACAGCGTCCGTTCCGTGAGCTTATCGAATCCGATGAGAAAGTCAAAGCGATGCTGACGGCAGAAGAGATTGAAGACTGCTTCGACTATAGCTGGCACTTGAAGCATGTCGACACAATCTTTGAACGTCTGGGATTATAAAAAATAATACAGGACCCGTGGCGTACGAAAAAAACGGCGCCATGCGTCCTTACTTTATCTAGAAAGTTCGAAGTATTATGGGAATTGCCGGGAAATGAGGAGTTTGAAGGGAGAGAGACGATGGAAAAGCTAGAGATGTTGTATGAAGGAAAAGCAAAACGAATCTACCGTACGAATAAGCCAGGCGTCTTTTGGGTGCAGTACAAAGATGACGCTACTGCTTTTAATGGAGAAAAGCGCGCGCAAATTATGGGCAAGGGTGAGCTGAACAACCGGATTACATCCATCTTTTTCCGTATGCTGAAAGAGAAGGGCATTGATAATCATTTTATCGAAGAATTGTCGGCTACTGAACAACTGGTTAAGCAGGTTACCATCATTCCGTTAGAGGTCGTTGTTCGTAATGTGGCGGCCGGCTCTCTCGCCAAGCGCCTCGGTATGGAGGAGGGCAGAGCCCTTCCGTATCCGGTTGTTGAATTCTACTATAAAGATGATACACTCGGCGATCCGCTTGTAAATGATTCTCATATTGATGTGTTAGGCATCGCTACGGCCGACGATCGTGCATTGCTGCGCGAGATGGCGCTCAAAGTTAACGACGTGCTGGTCCCGTATATGAAAGAACGCAATGTCATTCTGGTTGACTTTAAATTGGAATTCGGGCGCACAGAAGACGGTCAAATTCTTCTGGCGGATGAAATCTCTCCGGATACCTGCCGTTTCTGGGATGCCGATACGATGGAGAAGCTGGACAAAGACCGGTTCCGCCGCGACCTGGGCAATGTGGAAGACGCTTATAAGGAAATCTTAAAACGCATTGGAGGAGAAACGCATGTTTAAAGCCGTTGTATATGTCACACTCAAAGAATCCGTACTTGATCCGCAGGGAAATGCCGTAAAAGGTTCGCTTCATTCCCTCGGATTTGACGAAGTGAACGATGTTCGCATCGGTAAATACATGGAAGTAGAGCTTGATGTCGCAAACCGCGAGACCGCAGAAGAGCGCTTGACGGAAATGTGCGAAAAGCTGCTCGCCAATACGGTTATCGAAGACTATCGTTTTGAATTGGTGGAGGCGTAAACGATGAAATATGCAGTCCTCGTATTTCCCGGTTCGAACTGTGATGTCGATATGTACAAGGCTGTTGAAGACTGTCTGGGAGAGCCGGTCGAGTATGTATGGTATACCCGGACAGATTTAGATGAATTCGATTGCATTCTCCTCCCGGGCGGTTTCTCTTATGGAGATTATCTGCGTCCTGGTGCGATGGCCGGGATGGCACCTGTCCTCGAGGCGGTACGAAAAGCGGCTGACGAAGGCAAGTTAATTATGGGCGTATGCAACGGTTTCCAGGTATTGACGGAAGCGCGGCTGCTGCCAGGAGCACTGCGCCGCAATGATAAACTAAAGTTCCGCTGCGAGACGGTAGAGCTGCGTGTAGAAAACAACAATACCGCGTTTACTTCCCAGTATGAAGCAGGTGAAGTTATTCGCATTCCGATCGCGCATGGCGACGGTAACTATTACTGCGACGAAGAAACGTTAAATGAGCTGAAAGCAAACAATCAGATCGTATTCCGCTATGCAGGCGAGAATCCGAACGGATCGGTCGATCATATTGCCGGTGTTATAAATAAAGCAGGGAATGTGCTGGGCATGATGCCGCACCCGGAACGTGCCGTGCACGAGTGGCTTGGTTCGGTGGATGGGAAACGCATGTTTACTTCGATTTTACAGAGCTGGAGGGAAAAAAACGGTGTCACACATGGAGCCTAATCCGCAGCAAATCGCTGATCAGAAAATCTACCGTGAAATGGGTTTAACGGATGAAGAATATGCCAGGGTCGTTGAGATTCTTGGAAGAAAGCCAAACTATACGGAGACGGGCCTGTTCAGCGTAATGTGGTCCGAGCATTGCAGCTATAAAAACTCCAAGCCGGTTTTGCGCCGCTTCCCGACATCCGGTCCGCGCGTTCTGCAAGGACCAGGCGAAGGTGCCGGTATTATCGATATTGGTGACAATCAAGCGGTCGTATTCAAAGTGGAAAGCCATAATCACCCGTCTGCCATTGAGCCGTATCAGGGAGCCGCGACCGGTGTCGGCGGCATTATCCGCGATGTTTTTTCCATGGGTGCGCGCCCGATTGCGCTCCTCAACTCTCTTCGCTTCGGCGAACTGGATACGCCCCGCACGAAATATTTATTTGAGAATGTAGTGGCGGGGATCGCTGGATACGGCAACTGCATGGGGATTCCGACGGTTGGCGGCGAAGTCGTTTTCGATGATTGTTATGAAGGCAATCCGCTTGTGAACGCGATGTGTGTGGGTCTTATCGATCATGATCAGATTCAGAAGGGTGTGGCGGAAGGCATCGGCAACCCGGTGATGTATGTGGGGGCCGCAACCGGACGCGACGGAATTCATGGCGCGACTTTCGCTTCCGAAGAGCTGAGTGAAGAATCAGAGGCAAAGCGCCCGGCGGTGCAGGTAGGCGATCCGTTTATGGAGAAATTGCTTCTGGAAGCTTGCCTGGAGCTGCTGCAGACAGATGCGGTAGTTGGAATTCAAGATATGGGCGCCGCAGGTCTTACTTGCTCAAGCGCCGAGATGGCAAGCAAAGCCGGCAACGGCATCGAGATAAATCTTGACCTTGTTCCACAGCGCGAGAAGGGCATGACACCGTATGAAATGATGCTCTCCGAATCGCAGGAGCGAATGCTGCTTGTTGTGAAGAAAGGCCGTGAAGCCGAAGTAGAACAAATTTTTGCCAAGTGGGGCCTTCATTCCGCGATTGTCGGACGTGTAACGGATGATGGTAAGCTGCGCCTTGTGCAAAAAGGCGAAGTTGTAGCGGAAGTTCCGGTACGCAGCCTTGCGGATGACGCACCCGTATACTACAAACCTTCGGCAGAGCCGGCGTATTACAAGGAATTTGCTAATGTAGATACATTAAATATTCCGGAACCGGCAGATTATAATGAGACATTGAAAAAAATCCTGTCCGCTCCGACAGTGGCAAGCAAAGAATGGGTGTATAACCAATATGATTACATGGTGCGCACCAGCACGGCAGTCGTGCCGGGCTCCGATGCGGCGGTCGTTGCGATTCGCGGCACGCGCAAGGCGCTTGCGATGAGCATTGACTGTAACGGACGCTATGTATATCTCGATCCGGAAGTAGGCGGTGCGATCGCTGTGGCAGAAGCGGCACGCAATGTCGTATGTTCCGGTGCAGAGCCGCTCGGCGTTACCGATTGCCTGAACTTCGGTAACCCGGAGAAGCCGGAAATCTTCTGGCAGTTTGAGAAAGCGGTCGATGGGATGAGCGAAGCATGCCGTGTGTTAGAGACGCCGGTAATCGGCGGTAATGTGAGCCTTTATAACGAAACGAACGGGGAAGCCGTTTATCCGACTCCGGTAGTGGGTATGGTCGGTCTGGTTCATGATATCGATCACATTACAACCCAGGCATTTAAAAATGAGGGCGATGTATTGTTGCTGCTCGGTGAAACGAGAGCGGAACTCGGCGGTAGCGAATACCAGAAGCTTATCAATGGATCGGTAATCGGACGTCCGCCGGTGCTTGATTTAGAAGTGGAGAAAAAGCTGCAGCAAACCGTGCTCAGTGCCATTCAGCAGGGACTGGTTGCCTCTGCACACGATCTTGCGGAAGGCGGACTTGCGACAGCGCTCGTAGAGTCGGCCGAGCAGAACCTTGGGGCGGTCGTTGATTGGAACATCGGACTGCGGCCTGATATTGCGCTGTTCAGTGAATCGCAATCACGCGTCCTGCTCAGCGTCAGACCGGAACATGTGGAGAAGGTATGCGAAATAGCGGCGGAAAATGGCACGCCGTGCGCAAAAATCGGTACGGTAGGCACCGACACCGTTAAGGTGAAAATCAACGGACGCGAGCTGATTAATACGCCGCTTGCGGATTTGAAAGCGGCCTGGAAGGGTGCGATTGCATGTCTGATGCAGTAATGATGGAGCATGATGAGCTCTGGGATAAATTGAATGAAGAGTGTGGCGTATTCGGGGTGTTCAATCACCCCGATGCGCCACAATTGACATATTACGGACTGCATGCTTTGCAGCACCGGGGGCAGGAGAGTGCAGGCATCTGCGCTTCCGACGGAGAGAAGTTTTCTTACCATCGCGGAATGGGATTGGTTACGGAAGCGTTCAGCGATAATCAATTAAGCGGAATTCATGGACGGATGGCCATTGGCCACGTTCGGTATACGACGGCGGGCGAAAGCAAATTAGAAAATGCTCAACCGCTTGTTTTTAAGTACACGGGGGGCAGCCTGGCGCTGGCCCATAACGGCAACCTGGTGAATGCGAATCAAATTCGTCATCAGCTTGAACGTCAGGGCTCTATTTTCCAGACGACGAGCGACACCGAGGTGATTGCGCATCTCATCGCGCGTTCTGGCTATGAAATCGAACAGGCGGTACGCGAATCGCTGCGCATGATTAAAGGCGCATACGCCCTGCTGGTGATGACGGAAAATAAAATGATCGTAGCGCTCGATCCGAACGGTTTGCGTCCGCTGGTGCTCGGCCGCATGGAGAAAGGATATGTCGTCGCATCCGAGACATGCGCTTTTGAGACGGTCGGTGCGGAATACATTCGCGACGTAGAGCCTGGCGAGATGATTGTCATTGACGAGAAGGGGCTGCGTTCCGAACGGTTCGCCGGCCAGACGCAGCGTGCGATTTGTTCGTTTGAATACATTTATTTTGCCCGCCCGGATAGCGATATCGATGGCATTAACGTCCATCTGGCGCGTAAAGAATTAGGACGTCAGCTGTATAGAGAATCTGCGGTGGAAGCGGACGTTGTAACGGGGGTTCCGGACTCAAGCATCTCCGCCGCCATTGGCTATGCAGAAGCGGCAGGCCTTCCTTATGAGCTGGGTTTAATTAAGAACCGGTACGTGGGCCGGACGTTTATTCAACCCAATCAGGAGATGAGAGCACGCGGCGTACGCATGAAGCTCAGCGCGGTGCGCAAAGTCGTCGAAGGCAAACGTGTCGTCATGATCGATGACTCCATCGTGCGCGGGACGACAAGCGGGAGAATCGTGCGGATGCTGCGGGAAGCGGGGGCGAAGGAAGTGCATGTGCGCATCAGCTCCCCTCCGGTCAAAAACCCCTGTTTCTATGGCATTGATACGTCAAGCCGCGAGGAATTAATTGCCAGCAAGAAATCCATCGAACAAATCCGGGAGTACATTGGCGCAGATTCGCTGGTTTTCCTGTCGGAAAAAGGCTTGATTGACGCGATCGGAAGAAATGACATGGCGCCGAACCGCGGGCATTGTCTGGCCTGTTTCACAGGCTGTTATCCGACGGAAATCTACGAAGATACGAAGAATTGCGTGGAGAAATAGGGGGAGATGGCATGAGCGAGGCTTATAAGCAGGCAGGAGTAGACATCGATGCCGGCAATGAAGCAGTCGAGAGAATGAAAAAACACGTCAAGCGCACATTCCGCCCGGAAGTTCTGACAGACCTTGGCGGTTTTGGTGCGCTGTTCGGACTTGATATAAATAAATATAAAAAGCCGGTACTCGTCTCCGGTACGGACGGTGTGGGCACAAAATTGAAGCTGGCATTTGCGATGGACAAACACGATACAATTGGCATTGACGCTGTCGCCATGTGTGTTAACGACATCGTCGTGCAGGGTGCGGAACCTCTGTTCTTCCTCGATTATCTGGCCTGCGGCAAGGTTGTTCCCGAGCGAATCGAAGCGATTGTTAAGGGCATCGCCGACGGCTGCGAACAATCCGGCTGCGCCCTCATCGGCGGAGAGACGGCGGAAATGCCGGGCATGTATGATGAATCGGAATACGATATCGCCGGGTTTAGCGTCGGAGTAGTGGATGCCGACCAAGTGATTGACGGTAAAAGCATTGCGCCGGGAGACGTTATTATCGGTATGGCATCAAGCGGGGTACACAGCAACGGGTTTTCGCTGGTGCGCAAGGTGCTGCTCGATGATGCGGGATTGTCGCTGAATGAGGAAGTAGCTGAATTGGACGGCAAGCTGGGAGAGGTACTTCTAACGCCGACCCGCATCTACGTGAAATCCTGCCTGGCCTTAATGGAGAAAGTAAAAGTAAACGGCTTTGTACACATTACGGGCGGCGGTTTTTACGATAATATTCCGCGGATTCTTCCGGAAGGCACGACCGCGTATATCGAATACGGAACATGGTCCATTCCTCCGGTATTTAGTCTAATAGAAGAAAAAGGACAGGTCTCTAAGCAGGACATGTTCCGTACATTTAACATGGGCATCGGTATGGTTGCAATTGTCAAGGAGAGCGAGGCGGATGAGGCGCTTCGTGTGCTTAAGAAAGCAGGAGAGCAGGCGCAGGTCATTGGCCGAATTGTGCAGGGAGACCGTGGCGTACGATTTGGCGGGGGGAGCTGGGAATGAAGATCGCCGTATTTGCTTCGGGCAGCGGGTCAAATTTCGCTGCCATTATGGAAGCTATTGAAAATCAGGTGCTCGAAGGAGCGGAAGTAAAGTTGCTTGTCTGTGACAAACCGGGGGCTTACGTACTGGAGCGGGCCGCGCAGTACCAGGTGCCCGCGTTTGTTTTTCGGGCGCAGGACTATCCGGATAAACCCAGCTTTGAACGCGAAATTCTTAATCGGCTTGAAGCGCTTGGAATCGAATTAATCGTTCTGGCCGGTTATATGCGTCTTGTCGGCGATACGCTCCTTAAAGCGTACGGGGGACGTATTATTAACCTGCACCCGTCGCTTTTGCCGGCGTTTCCAGGCAAGGACGCGATTGGCCAGGCATTCCGCTACGGAGTAAAGATTACCGGGATTACGGTTCATTTTGTAGACGAGGGCATGGATACAGGACCGATCATCGCCCAGTACCCTATTCCCGTATACGGCAATGATGACGAGACTTCTCTGGCGGCTCGCATCCACCGGGAAGAACATCGATTGCTTCCGCGAGTGATACAACTGCTTGTTAACAGTAAAGTAAGGCTGCATGGCCGGCGGGTGCAAATAACAGATGAAGATTTCGAATACAGTGGAGGAGTGGAGAAACTGTGAGTCAAGTACAAGTAAAACGAGCATTAATTAGCGTGTCAGACAAGACAGGTATTGTAGAATTCGCCAAGCAGTTAACGGAACTGGGCGTTGAGATTATTTCTACCGGCGGAACGGCAACCCTGTTGCAAAAAGAAGGTGTAAATGTTATCGGCATTTCAGAAGTCACCGGTTTTCCAGAAATTCTTGACGGACGTCTAAAAACGCTCGATCCCCACATTCACGGCGGCCTGCTCGCGGTACGCGATGACGAGAAACACCGCCAGCAAATCGCGGAACACAACATCACGCCGATTGACCTCGTCGTGGTCAATCTGTACCCGTTCAAAGCTACGATCAGCAAGCCGAATGTACCGTTTGCCGAAGCGATTGAAAACATTGACATTGGCGGACCGACCATGCTTCGTTCAGCGGCGAAAAACCACAAGTATGTTACCGTTGTTGTCGATGCAGCTGATTACGGTAGCGTACTTGAAGAAATTAGAGAGGGCGGAAGCGTTACCGATGAGACGAAGCGCAGGCTGGCGGCGAAGGTATTCCGCCATACCGCTGCATACGATGCGCTCATCTCCCAATATTTAACTGAACAGGTCGGCGAACAAATGCCGGAGACATACACCGTAACATACGAAAAGGTGCAAGACCTACGTTATGGAGAAAATCCGCATCAGGGAGCCGCTTTTTACCGCGAACCGCTGGCGGGTCAGGGCAACGTTGCGACAGCCAAGCAGCTGCATGGTAAAGAACTATCTTATAACAACATTAACGATGCCAATGCGGCGCTTGCCATTGTCAAAGAATTCAACGAGCCGGCTATCGTTGCAGTAAAACATACCAATCCATGCGGAGTAGGGATAGGCGCTACGATTCTTCAGGCGTACCGGAAGGCGTATGAATCCGACCCGGTCTCCATCTTTGGCGGCATTATCGCGGCCAATCGCCCGATTGATAAAGAAACCGCACTGCTGCTGAAAGAAATCTTCCTCGAAATTATTATGGCTCCTTCCTTTACGGAAGAAGCGCTGGAAGTTTTAAAGGAGAAGAAAAACCTGCGTCTGCTTGAGCTTGGGGACCTTGCTGCAAAAGAAAAAGCGGATTGGAAAATCACCAGCGTAGAAGGTGGAATGCTCGTACAGGAAGAGGACGTGAAGCAAATCACTGAAGCGGACCTGGAAGTAGTGACCGAGCGCAGGCCGACTCGGGAAGAAATTCAGCAACTGTTATTCGCCTGGAAAGTCGTAAAACATGTAAAATCCAATGCAATTGTACTTGCAAAAGACAACATGACCATCGGTGTAGGAGCCGGACAGATGAACCGCGTGGGGGCAGCGCGTATTGCTATCGAGCAGGCGGGTGAGAAATCGTTCCGCAGCGTGCTGGCATCCGATGCATTTTTCCCGATGCCGGATACGGTGGAAGAAGCAGCGAAAGCGGGTATTACCGCAATTATTCAACCAGGCGGATCGATCCGTGACGAAGACTCGATTAAAGCGGCAAATGAACATGGTATCGCTATGGTATTTACGAAAGTGCGCCATTTCAAACACTAGGATAAGGAGAGGGAAAACCATGAAAGTACTCGTTGTCGGCGGCGGCGGCCGTGAGCATGCCCTCGTCTGGAAGCTTGTCCAGAGTCCGAATGTATCCCGTGTCTACTGCGCGCCGGGAAACGCCGGTATCGCGCAAATGGCGGAATGCATCTCGATTGGTGTCAATGACTTTGCCGCCCTTGCGGAATTTGTGAAAAAAGAAAAGATTGAGCTAACAGTCGTAGGGCCGGAAGATCCGCTGCTTGGTGGCATTGTCGATTTCTTTGAAGAGCAAGGGTTCAAAATCTTCGGGCCGAAAAAAGAAGCAGCTTTACTTGAAGGCAGCAAGACGTTCGCGAAAGACTTGATGAAAAAATACAGGATTCCGACCGGTGCCTATCGTTCATTCACCGAATATGAAGCGGCGCTGGCATATGTGCGCGAGCAGGGAGCACCTATTGTGATTAAAGCGGACGGGCTGGCCGCCGGCAAAGGGGTAACCGTAGCGTTCACACCGGAAGAGGCTGAACAGGCGCTTCGTTCGATGATGGTAGACGATGTGTTTGCCGGTGCTGGCTCCCGTGTCGTTATCGAAGAGTATCTGGCAGGTGAGGAAATGACGCTGTTGTCCTTTGTGGATGGCGAGACGGTGATTCCGATGGTGCCTTCGCAAGATCATAAGCCGGTGTTTAATGACGACAAAGGACCGAATACGGGTGGCATGGGTACGTATTCGCCGGTACCGCATATGGACAACTCCATTGTACAGGAGGCTATACGCACGATTGTGATGCCGACTGCTAAAGCTATGGTAGCGGAAGGTCGGCCCTTCCGGGGCATTTTGTACACAGGCTTGATGATTACGGATAAAGGACCGAAAGTTATCGAATATAACGCTCGCTTCGGCGATCCGGAAACCCAGGTTATATTGCCGCGCCTGGCAAGCGATTTGGCGGATATTTTTCTCGCGGCCGTGGAAGGAAGATTGGCGGAGTGCCGCGTAGAATGGAAACAGGAGGCAGCCGTCTGCGTCATTATGGCGTCTGAAGGCTATCCCGGCTTGTATCCGAAAGGAAGAGAGATTACGGGATTGCCGGCAAATACGGCGGATACGCTCGTATTCCATGCGGGTACAGCAGAAGAGGGGGGCCGCATCGTTACCAGTGGCGGCCGCGTACTGGGTGTAACAGCGTTAGGAGATGATTTGCGTGAAGCCCAGCGCAAAGCATATGAGACGGTCGGACGAATTTCTTTCGAAGGCGCGCATTATCGTACCGATATCGGAGCGAAGGCGCTGCGCCAGGCAGAAAAAAACATAAAGTAAAAAGAAAGCCACGCGGCCTTATGATTTGTACCGGCCGCGTGGTTTGCTATTATATCTGCTCCATATGTAAGCAACGATAATAATGGAGGCCACTACAGTAAGAATTACATACAGATTGTCACTGACGACTTCCCACATAAGTCGATCCATCGTCCCTTCCTCCTTTACGTAGCATTCTTCTTCGTTACCTGCAGCGGCGCGGATAGCTGGAGATACGGTATGGCCGCTTATCTCTATTGTTGGCGGTACTAACGCCCAGCATCGTAAGCATCGGACAGAAACGGATAATTCCTTCTGCAACCTTCATTGCGCTCAGTATGGCGATAATCATAGGGGATGTCCGATGCGGGCAGCGCACCATTTTGGCCGTGCTGTACGAAAGTCCGGCAAGTCCAAGCGTGATACGAATGAGTGCATCACTGAGTCCTACATTTTTCCTCATTGTACTTCCTCCTTTACAGAAAGCCTGCATATCTCGCTTTTATCATGTGGAAAGAGAAGAAGAATATGCATCAGAGTATCAGCTTTTCACTGGAAAATAGCTAACCAATCAAACACTTGGCACGGCAAAATTGATCGAATTTTCAGCTCTTTATTAAGTGTAATAAAGGTTAATTTTTACTTATGCAAAAAGTTATATTTTTTTTAAAAACAAAATCCTATATTACTAGACGAAAGCAAAAGAATAAGGTAGAATATTTTCAGAATACTTATTTTATTGGAAACAGTTTTATTCATCAAGTAATTCAGAAGGAATACATAGGGGGGATTCGTTTAGAAATAAGATAAACGATCGTTGGGGAAAGAGGATTTTATTTTATTTAAAAATGGGGGTTACATAATGAAGAAGAGAAAAATGACAGGCATTCTCCTATCTCTCATGCTATCCGCTGGAATGATGGTGGGCTGCGGCGGAGCGAAAGACACAAATTCAGCGGCTTCGGGCGGCAGCGGCCAGAGCGCATCCGGCGAAACAATTAAAATCGGTGCCAACCTCGAGATGTCAGGCGGGGTAGCTTCATACGGACAATCCGCCGTCGAAGGTCTTGAACTGGCGATTGAAGAGATTAACAAAGAGGGCATCAACGGTAAGAAACTTGAGCTTGTAAAAGTAGACAACAAGTCTGAAGCGGCGGAAGCGACAAGCGGTGCCATCAAGTTAGCCAGCCAGGACAAAGTAGTTGCCATTATCGGTGCAGCAACAAGTACGAACACATTGGCACAGGTGCAAGTAGCACAGGATAACAAAATTGTTCTTCTGACGCCAACGGGTACAAACCCGACCATCACAAACAAAGATGGTAAAGTAAACGATTATGTATTCCGCACTTGCTTTATCGATCCGTTCCAGGGCACGGTAGCGGCAAACTTTGCAACCAATGATCTGAAAGTAAAGAGCGCCGCTATCTTCATCGATAGCTCCAGCGACTATGCGAAGGGCCTGGCAGCATCGTTTGAAGAAGCGTTTGTAAAAGCCGGCGGCAAAGTAGTGGCAAAAGAAGCATATGTAGCGAAAGACACAGACTTCCGCGCAACGCTTACACGCATTAAGTCCGCAAATCCGGAATTTGTTTTCTTACCGGGCTACTATGAAGAAGTAGGTCTGATTCTGAAGCAGGCACGTGAACTTGGCCTTAACGTTCCATTTATGGGCGGCGACGGCTGGGATTCTCCTAAGCTTGTAGAAATCGCTGGCGCTAAGGCTCTGAACAATACGTTTATTACAAACCACTATTCTTCTGGCGACAGTGATCCGGCTGTAAAGAAATTCGTAGACGCGTTCAAAGCGAAATACAACGGCAAATCTCCGGACGCGTTCAACGCACTTGGCTACGACTCCGCGTACTTCCTGGCTGATGCCATCAAGCGTGCAGGCGATGCTGACCCGGCGAAGATCAAAGATGCAATGGCACAAACGAAAGACCTGCAGCTTGTATCCGGCAAGCTGACTATCAATGAGCAGCACGACCCGATTAAATCCGCTGTTATCTTGGAATACAAAGAGGGCAAGCAAGAATTCAAGACAAAAGTAAATCCATAAGCGGGTAACACCGCGGCCGAATGGGGGGAGGGTTCCCCCCATTCGGAATTTATACCACACATTAACGCATTATTGCACGAAAGTGCGGCTCAAGGGGAGTGCATACATGGAATTTGTACAACAACTGATAAACGGAATTTCGCTGGGAAGCATTTATGCGCTAATCGCGCTGGGCTATACGATGGTATACGGCATTATTAAGCTTATTAACTTTGCTCATGGTGACGTATTCATGGTGGGCGCGTTTGTCGGATTTTATGCAATTACAGGGTTGGGCATGAGCTTTTTCCCGGTGCTGTTGCTCGCGATGGCAGTGTGCTCGGTTTTCGGGGTGTTGATTGAGCGGATTGCGTATAAGCCGCTGCGCAATGCAACGCGTATTGCAGCATTGATTACGGCGATCGGGGTTTCTTTATTTATTGAATATGGAACAATCTATGTGCGTGGCGCGCAGCCGGAAGCGTATCCGGGTGATGTGTTGCCGTCCACTAGTTTTCATATTTTTGGGGCTACGATAAGCAGCCAGTCTTTATTTATTCTTGGTACATCCGTTGTTTTGATGGTTCTTCTGCAGTTTATCGTTCATAAGACAAAAATCGGAAAAGCGATGAGGGCGGTTTCATACGATGCGGAAGCGGCTCGTTTGATGGGCATTAACGTTGACAATACCATCTCTGCCACGTTCGCCATCGGTTCAGCCCTGGCGGGTGCAGCAGGTGTTATCTTTGGGCTTTACTATATAAAAATTGAACCGCTGATGGGCATTATTCCAGGTCTGAAAGCATTTGTCGCGGCAGTGCTGGGCGGTATCGGTATTATTCCGGGCGCGATGGTAGGCGGTCTGCTGCTTGGTGTAATCGAGTCCCTTGTCAGTGCGGTGGGCTACTCTCTATGGCGCGACGGGGTTGCGTTCGTCGTTCTCATTCTTATCTTAATCTTCAGACCGTCCGGGCTTTTTGGTAAAAACGTACGGGAGAAAGTATAGGGAGGCAAAGCGATGGCGAATATCAACCGGAAGAAGGGATTCTGGCTCTCTATTGTCTTGGCGCTTGCCGTATATGTGGTGGGACAGGTGCTAATTTCAGGAGAAATATTGAATTCATTCTATATTAATACGCTCTTTTTCATGGCGATTAACATTATTCTGGCGGTAAGCCTGCATTTGATTATCGGGATTACAGGTCAATTCTCAATCGGACACGCCGGATTTCTTGCGGTCGGAGCGTATGCATCCGCTATTTTTACGATGAAGTTGCAGATGCCGTTTGGCGTCGCTCTACTGGTGGGCGGGCTTGCCGCTGCAGTGGCAGGGCTGATTATCGGGATTCCGAGCCTTCGCTTAAAAGGTGACTACCTGGCGATTGCCACGCTCGGATTCGGGGAAATTGTACGGATTTTTCTGCTGAATGTTGACTATGTCGGCGGTGCAAGCGGCATGCAGGTATCCCACCTGACAGATTGGACATGGGTATTTGCCTGCTTGCTGGTGACGATTATTGTTATCGTAAACTTTACAAATTCCACCCATGGCCGGGCCTGTATCTCCATTCGTGAGAATGAGATTGCTGCCGATGCGATGGGGATTAACACGACGTATTACAAAGTAGCCGCGTTTGCAATCGGATCGTTCTTCGCAGGAATAGCGGGCGGCCTATACGCACATAACTTCTACATTATCCAGCCGACCAACTTCGGTTTTCTGAAGTCGTTTGACATTCTAATCTTCGTTGTATTGGGCGGTCTGGGAAGTATGTCGGGCGCAGTCATCGCCGCGGTACTTCTAACGATTGTCTCCGCCTTCCTTCAGGATTATCCGGAAACACGGATGATCATTTACAGCCTTGTGCTTGTAATCATGATGATATACCGTCCGAAGGGGTTGATGGGTACGAAAGAGATTACCCAGTTCTTTACGAAGAAACGTCAGGGCATTGAAGGAGGAGAGTCGGATGGCAAACACACCGCTGCTTAAAGTAGACAATGTCGGCATTCAATTCGGGGGATTGAAAGCCGTCTCCGGCGTTAATGCTGAATTGCATCAAGGAGAACTCGTAGGCCTGATCGGCCCGAACGGGGCGGGCAAGACTACGTTTTTTAATCTGCTTACCGGGGTGTATGTGCCGACGGAAGGCCAGATTATGCTGAACGGAGAGAGACTGAACGGACTCGCTCCTTACCAGATTACCCGAAAAGGCATCAGCCGAACTTTTCAGAACATCCGGCTGTTCGGCGAATTGTCAGTGCTTGATAATGTAAAGGTCGCGTACCATTCGCTGGCCAGGCATTCGATTTTAAGCTCTATTCTCCGCCTGCCGTCCCATTTCTCGGGCGAGAAAGAAATGGAAGAAAAGGCAATCGAATTTCTTAAAATCTTTAAGCTGGATGGTCTAAGATATGAAATGGCCAAGAACCTGCCGTACGGTCAGCAGCGCCGGCTTGAGATTGCCCGTGCATTGGCGGCGCATCCAAAGCTTCTGCTGCTGGACGAGCCGGCGGCGGGGATGAATCCGCAGGAAACGCGGGAGCTTATGGAATTGATCGCATTTATTCGCAAAGAGTTTCATCTGACCATTCTGCTGATCGAGCATGATATGCCGCTGGTCATGGGGGTATGCGAGCGAATCTACGTGCTCGATCACGGACAATTAATCGCACAAGGCTCGCCGGAGGAGATCCGAAACAATCCGAAGGTTATCGAAGCGTATCTCGGCGAGGAGGTTTCTTGATGCTAAAAGTAGACGAAATCAATGTATATTACGGTAACATCCAGGCGCTGAAAGGTGTCTCGCTTGAGATTAATCAGGGCGAAATCGTAACGCTCATCGGGGCGAACGGCGCCGGAAAAAGTACGCTCCTCAAAGCGATTTCCGGCCTTCTGAAACCGAAGCAAGGGGAAATCATGTATCTGAATCAATCGATTGCAGGCAAACCGGCGCAGACGATTGTAAAACAGGGAATCTCTCATGTGCCGGAAGGCCGCCGCGTATTCGCAAATATGACGGTGGAAGAAAACTTGGAGCTAGGTGCATTTCTTCGTAATGACAAAGACGGTATCCGCCAGGATTTTGAGAAGGTATACGAGCTGTTCCCGCGTCTGTTGGAGCGCCGCAAACAGCTTTCGGGTACATTGTCCGGCGGGGAGCAGCAAATGCTGGCGATGGGAAGGGCGCTGATGGCACGGCCCAGGCTGTTGCTGCTGGATGAACCTTCGATGGGGTTGTCTCCGCTGCTTGTTAAAACGATCTTCCGTATTATCGAAGAGATTAATGAAACGGGCACAACGATTTTGCTCGTTGAGCAAAACGCCAACATGGCTTTATCCATCGCTGACCGGGCTTATGTTATCGAAACCGGGCGTGTCGTCCTTTCCGGAACAGCCGACGAGCTAAACGCAAGCGATCAGGTAAGAATGGCCTATCTAGGTGGTCATTAATCTTCTTTTTTTCCAAAATCATAGATTATACCGGGCCGTCTTCCGACATAATAAGTAGGAAGACGGTTTTTTTAGGGAAAGACCGGCAACGCCCGCGAGTTTTTCTTATGCATTGTGAAATACAAGATTACAAGAAAGAGGGAGAAGCATGGCATACAAGAAAACAGCCGCACTTCTGCTTATGACGGCACTCGCCGTAACGAGCGCAGGATGCGGCAAGCAAGCGGTAGATCCGGCGGCTAAGCCGGTGCAGGAGGCTGCGCCGGTACAGAAAACGCAGAATCAGGCTCCGGTGATTGTCGCGCCGCTGACCGGACTGCCTGTGGATGCTGAAATTACGGACCGGGTGGTGATGGTGATGATTAACAATCACTCTAAAGCAAGGCCCCAGTCCGGACTGGATCAGGCAGACGTTGTATATGAAATGCTTGAAGAAGGATTGATTACGCGCTTTATGGCATTTTATCAGAGCAAGTCTCCTGAAGTGGTCGGACCCGTACGCAGCATTCGTCCTTATAATATCGAAATCGGTCAGGGTTTTGATGCTATTCTTTCGCATGCCGGGGGCAGTGTCGCGGCGCTAAGCATCATTCGAGACGGGGGGTATGCGGATATGGACGAGATTTACGCATATCCGAAAGCATACTGGCGTGATAAATCACGCAAAGCACCCCATAATTTGTATACAAGTATTGAAAAGCTGCGCAAAGGCGCGGAAGAAAAAGGATATAGGCTGGGCGGAGAGGTACCGGTGTTCCGATTCAGGAAAGAAAGCGATAGTGTACAGGGGGAGCCGGGAACAAAAATAAAGATTCAATATTCAAAGCGGAACACGGCCGGGTATGAGTATGACCCGGATACGAAGCAGTACAAGCGCTTTACTGCAGGCAAACCCCATATGGATAAAGAAACCGGCAAACAGCTGACAGCGACCAATGTGCTGGTTATCGCGTCGCAGCATCGCACGCTTGATAGCGAAGGTCGCTTGGAAATCGATACAATGGGGCCGGGCGAAGGCTATCTGTTTCAGCGCGGACAAGCCCTTAAGATTACGTGGGAACGAAAAGACGGAGCCATCCGCGCTTATCAGAACGGCGTAGAGATGCCGCTGTATCCGGGAACAACCTGGGTAAACGTCGTGCCGACAACCCCTACACTTGCGGATCATCTCACGTTTGAATAGTAAATGCTTGCCTTATCGAAAAACGTTTTCCTTGTCAAACCGCGGTAAATTTCATATTATAAAAATAGCCTATGCTTTACTTCTTAAGCAATGTAAAGCAGTACTTGCTTAAAGAGTAAGTGTGCCGGGAACGGAGGGAAAGTCGGTGCAATTAGATAAGATTAAAGGCAAAGAGCTCGAACAGCTATTCGAAGCGATTCTCTTATTGGAATCGATAGAAGATTGCTATTTATTCTTTGATGACCTGTGTACGGTCAATGAGATGAAATCGATGGCACAGCGCCTGGAAGTGGCGCGCATGCTGCGTGACAAGCAGACATACAGCCAGATCGAAGAGGAAACCGGCGCCAGCACGGCGACCATCTCGCGCGTGAAGCGCTGCCTGAACTACGGCAACGGCGGATACATGGCCGCGCTGGACAGGTTAAGCGGTAAGAAAAAAGCATAAGAGAGAGATAGGCACCTGTTTTTCAGGCAAGACTGGAAGACAGGTGTTTTATTTTTCGGTAAAAGCTAGAAGCAGGAGGTTATGAAGTTGGAAATGGACATGGAAAAATGGCGGCACGTCTTTAAGCTGGATCCGGATAAAGCGATAGAAGACGCAGCGTTGGAAGCAGTATGTGAATCTGGAACAGACGCCATTATCGTCGGAGGTACAACCAACATTACGTTTGACAATACGATTGATTTGCTGAGCCGGGTCCGCAGGTACGCCGTCCCCTGTGTATTGGAGATTTCAAACGTGGATGCTATCGTACCGGGTTTTGACGCCTATTTTATTCCGCTCGTATTGAATGCGCAAAATCCCGACTGGATTTTCAATGCACATGTAAAAGGGTTGGAAGAGTACGGTCCATTTATTAAATGGGATGAAGTGTTTGTCGAAGGATATGTGATCGGCAACGGGGATTCGGCTGTAGGGCGGCTGACAGAGAGCCGGACTCCCGTCAGCGAAGAGGAGATAAAGGCTTACGCACGCCTTGCGGACCAAATGCTGAAGCTGCCGATTTTTTATATCGAATACAGCGGCACATACGGTGATCCGAAGCTCGTACAGGCGGCGGGAAAAGTAGTGCATAACAGCCGGATCTTTTACGGAGGCGGCATTCGCAACCGGGAACAGGCGGTTGAAATAGCGCGCTGGGCAGATACCGTGGTAGTTGGCAATGTCGTATACGAAGAGCTGGCGCAGGCGCTGGCCACAGTAGATGCGGTCAAGTCTACGAAAAAATGACGAAGCCTTTTAATTCACAGGGAAATCGCCGGACAAAGAGGAATGAATGTTTGCTATAATGACAGGGTAACGTTTGCATGGAAAGGAGTTATCCGCCTTGTTTATAAATAGTGAAGATGCTCTGCAGGGACTGAATCCGCAGCAGAGAGAAGCCGTGCTTGCGACGGACGGACCGCTCTTGCTCCTGGCCGGTGCAGGAAGCGGAAAGACGCGTGTGCTGACCCAGCGCATCGCGTATTTATTGAGAGAAAAAAACGTGGCGCCATGGAGCATTCTGGCGATTACTTTTACGAACAAAGCTGCGCGCGAGATGAAAGATCGGATTTCGGCAATTGCGGGACCGGACGCCGAAGACATCTG
>Ga0310837_100479_pt1 | contig 28058 bp, 24 predicted proteins | sample SM_ome_5_FD_201315 | JGI IMG/M metagenome (GOLD analysis project Ga0310837, IMG submission 201315) | Sorghum-adapted microbial communities enriched on stacked mutant (SM) sorghum from Joint BioEnergy Institute, Emeryville, California... ...
AGAGTATTGGGAATGGCGAGAAACTCAGGGAACCAAAGCGGTGTCTAAAGTGACTCGCATTGGCTAATTTATTTCTCTAATCGAGGGGAATTTACACACAAATATGGACTTGATCGACCTTCATCAACTCAAGATTTTCATAAATGTTCACAGAGTAATGTAAAATCATAAATGAAAAACCGACCCTTGCGGATCGGTTTTTTCAACTTCTGCTTGAACACTAAATAGAAAAAGAACGGCGACCTCACTTGTACAGCGAGATCACCGCTCTAGAATGGACCTTAGCGGGCTCGAACCGCTGACCTCTACACTGCCAGTGTAGCGCTCTCCCAGCTGAGCTAAAGGCCCGTGTTTCAGGCTTGCCTATTTTGGCTCACGAATGTGATTATAGTGGATTCTGCCGAGGAATGCAACATGGAAATTGCGGAAAATGGGCGGTTGTTGGGGCTCTTGATTTTTGTCGCAGGAATCCGCTCATGAAGGCGGACGGCTCACGCCGCGGTCATCCGTCCGGCAAGCGTTCAGACGGCGAATGGTCGCAGATGGCCGCTCAACACAACGCGAAGTTTCGCCCAATTGGGTGAAACTTCTTTTTACAGGCGGATTACGCCGCGTTAATCTTCCCTTCACACAGAAGTTTCATAATGGATGCCAAAGACACAAAAACTGCAAGTGGAGGGAATCCATTGACTGTGCAACCGTTCGACGCATCCCGACCGCCATCCGGCCCCGGGAGATGGACAAGCCGGGTCTCGTTCCGGAACCGGTTGATTTTGCTGTTTGTTTTCATGATGTCGCTTACGCTGGCGGCTTCCGTGACGGTTTCTTTCCTGGAGACCAAGGCAACGTTGACGAAAACCGTCGAGAACCGGTTGCGGCGGGAGATGGATGTCATGAGCAGCATCGTGCGCAATCTTCATTTTGTTTATGTAAGCGACGAGGGCTATTTCCGGCAACAGGTTGAGGTGACCGTTCATGAACAGAAACGGCAGCTGAACGGCGATGGCCTGGAGGCGGTGCACGGCATGGACCTCATGACGAAGCAGACCGTCGCACAGGTGGAGCATATCATCGACAGCGTCAAAGACCGGCTCACTACGGCGCATCGCGCCAAACAAGCACTCGATGCCGTGATGGGCCTGATCGCCGCCGTGCATGAACAGATTGCCGGCATGCAGGGGGATTTGCAGTCCCTCAAGGAGCAGATCCCCGCCGTAGAGCGCGTGCTCCTCGACTTCTCGACGGTATCGCAAGAAACGTTCGCCAGTTCGGAGCACATGCTCGCCATCAGCCAAGACCAAACCAGCCATATGTCCCGCACCCACGATGTCGGCGAAGAGCTGACCCATTTGTCCGGAACGCTTGTCAAACTGGCCCGAACCTTTGAAACAAAATGAGGAATCCGTCCGCATTTTTAACGCAGGTTTTACAAAACGTTGATCGGGTGCTGACAAACGGGGTGTACGATCAAACATGAAAAGACGAATGCATCCAAAAAAATTAGGGGAGGAACCTTCGGATGAACAAGTTTGTGAAAACGGCCGGGGTCTTGCTGATCATGTTGATGCTGGGATTCGCGGCGGCCTGCGGGGGCAACCAGAACGGCAGTGCCGGAAGCGGCGGCGCCGCGGGCGACGGCCAGACGGCGGTCGACCAAACGGCTGGCGGTCAGGCGGCGGGCGGCAGCGAAACGGCGCAAGTGGAAAAACTGGAAGGGACGGTCATCATCGACGGCTCCGGCACCGTGTATCCGCTCATGGCCCGCATTGCAGAGGCGTACATGACGGACGTGCAACCCGGCGTCAGCGTCCAGGTCGGACGGGCCGGTTCGTCGGCGGGCTTCAAGAAGTTCATTCCCGGCGAACTGGACTTCGCCGACGCGTCCCGGCCGATCAAAGCCGAGGAGATCGCGCAGCTGGAAGAGAACGGCCTGACGATGGGCGAAGACGTGCTGGAGTTCAAACTGGCCTATGACGGCCTGACGATGGTCATCAACAAGGAAAACACGTGGGCGACGGAAATGACCGCGGAAGAAGTCGTCGACATGTATATTTCCGGAAAATACGCCGCCGACGACCGCGTGAAATGGTCCGACATCCGTCCGGAATGGCCGGCGGAAGAAATCAAGTTTTACGGGCCCAACGAAAACCACGGCACGTACGAATTTTTCTTCGAAAACCTGCTGGGCAAGCAGGACATGGTAGCGACGGCCAGCCTGCAGCAGGAATACTCGACGCTGGTGGACCTGGTGTCCAAGGACAAGAACGCCATCGCCTTCTTCGGCTACGGCTACTACGTCACCAATACCGACAAGCTGCAAGCGGTCCGCGTGGACTTCGGCAACGGGCCGGTGGCCCCCTCCGAAGAAACGATCGGGGAAGACCTGGCGTACGCCGCCTTTACCCGTCCGGTGTTCACCTACCTGAACGCCCGATACGCAAAAGAAAAGCCGCAAGTATTGGACTACGCCTACTACGTGCTTGAAGCGGCTCCCCGATTCGCCGGCGAATCCGGGTTTGCACCGCTGCCGCAGGCGGTCTACGACGGATACAAAGCGCAGCTGGACAACTTGAAGTAACGTTTCGGTCTCGCGATAAAAGGGACGTTCATACAGGGAGGAAGATGAAAGGTTGAACGAAGCTTTCGAGCTTTCATCTTTTCCCTGTTTATGTTTCCCTTTCGCTGGGAAGGAGGCGCATCACACTGAACGGCAACGCAAATGTCCGGGAACGGATCCGGCAAAACATCGCCCGCAGAAAAAACCGGGGAGAACGCCTTGTTCCCGTCCTGCTTTTCCTGGCGGCTTTCCTCTCGGTCCTGACCACCGTCGGCATCGTGCTGACCCTTGTTTTTGACAGCCTGCAATTTTTCAGGGAAGTGCCGATCGCCGAGTTTTTTGGCAGCACGGAACTGGCGCCCCTGGCGCCGGAACCGAAATTCGGCATTTTGCCGCTCATGGCCGGGACGCTGATCACGTCGCTCATCGCCATGTGCGTGGCGATTCCCGTCGGCTTGTCGACGGCCATTTATTTGAGCGAGTACGCGTCGGACCGGGTGCGCAAATTCGTCAAACCGCTCCTGGAAGTGCTGGCCGGCATCCCGACGATCGTGTACGGATTTTTCGCCTATTCCTTCGTCACGCCGCTCCTCGCGCATCTGATCCCCGCCCTGGAAGCCAAAAATGCCCTCAGCCCGGGGATCGTCATGGGCATCATGATCATTCCGATGGTGGCCTCCCTGTCCGAGGACGCCATGAGCTCGGTGCCCAACGCCATGCGGGAAGGGGCCCTCGGCCTCGGTTCCACGAAACTGGAAATGACGTTCAAGGTCATCATGCCGGCAGCCCTGTCGGGGATCATCGCTTCCTTCGTGCTGGCCGTCTCCCGGGCCATCGGGGAGACGATGATCGTGACCATCGCCAGCGGCAGCAACAAACATTTCACCTTCGACATCACCCAGTCGATGCAGACGATGACCGCCTACATCGTGGAGTTCACCAGCGGCGACGCCGGCAGCGGAACCGTCGGCTACTACAGCCTGTATGCGGTCGGCTTCACCCTGTTTGTGTTTACGCTGCTCATGAACATGGCCGCCCGGTTCATCTCCAGGCGGTTCCGGGAGGGATATTGAGATGGAACGTCAAGAGACGGCCCCGTCCGGCCGCCGCATCCGCCTGCGCCTTGGCTTGAACCGGGCGGCGAAGGGGCTGTTTTTCCTGTCCGCCGTCTTCGCCCTGGTCGTGCTGGCGGTGCTCATCATCCAAATTTTGGTGCAAAGCGCGGGCTGGATCGACTGGCCGTTCCTGACCGGCAAATTGTCCCTGGATCCGGAGCGGGCGGGCATTCTCGGCGCCATCGTCGGCACCTTCGGCCTCATGCTCGTCGTGGCGCCGGTGACGATGGTACTGGGGGTGTCCACGGCCCTCTACCTGGAAGAGTATGCGAAGCCGGGGCGCTTCCGGTCGTTTATCCAGACGAACATTTCCAATCTGGCCGGGGTGCCTTCCGTCATCTTCGGGCTGCTCGGGCTCACCGTGTTCGGCCGCGCCCTCGGGCTCGGCTCCAGCATGCTGGCCGGCGGGCTGACGATGAGCCTGCTCGTGCTGCCGATCGTCGTCGTGTCCAGCCAGGAAGCGATCCGGGCCGTGCCCGCCTATTTGCGCGAGGCGTCATACGGCATGGGGGCCACCAAGTGGCAGACGATCCGGCGGGTCGTGCTGCCGGCATCGCTGCCCGGCATCATGACCGGGTTCATCCTGTCCCTCTCCCGGGCCATCGGGGAGACGGCGCCCCTCGTCGTGCTGGGCATTCCGGTGCTCTTAATGCCCATCCCGGACAGCCTGCTTGACGACTTTACCGCGTTGCCGATCCAGATTTACTATTGGACGCTGGATGCGGTGCTGGTGAAGGAGTACGCCAACCTGGCGGCGGCGACCATCGTGGTGCTGCTCGTCCTTTTGTTTGTGCTGAATGCGGCGGCGATCCTGATCCGCAACACATTTCAGAAACGGTATTGAGGCATGAATACGACAAGGCGGTGAACGCTCATGGGAGTCATGATCGATCGGGAACAGAGAATGGCCGGCGAGGCGACCGGGACGGTGATTGAGGTGAGGGGCCTGAACCTTTGGTACGGGGACGTGCAGGCGCTCCACGACATCTGCATGTCCATTCCGAAAAACCGGGTGACGGCCATCATCGGCCCGTCCGGTTGCGGCAAATCGACCTTCATCAAAACGTTGAACCGGATGGTGGAACTCTCCCCCCTCGTGCGCACGACGGGCGAGATTTTGTACGACGGCCGGGACATTTTCAATAAATCGTGGAACGTCGAAGAATTGCGCACCAAAATCGGCATGGTGTTCCAAAAGCCGAACCCTTTTCCGAAAAGCATCTATGAAAATGTCGCCTACGGCCCCCGCATCCACGGCATCCGCAAGAAGGCGATCCTGGACGACATCGTGGAGCGAAGCCTGCGCGCCGCCGCCCTGTGGGACGAAGTGAAGGACCGGCTGAAAGAGAACGCCTACGGGCTGTCCGGCGGCCAGCAGCAACGGCTGTGCATCGCGCGGACGCTGGCCATCGAACCGGACGTCATCCTGATGGACGAACCGACGAGCGCCCTCGACCCGATCTCCACCCTGAAAATCGAAGCGATGATCGGCGAGCTGAAGAAGGAGTACACCATCGTCATCGTCACCCACAACATGCAGCAGGCGGCGCGCATTTCCGACCGGACGGCGTTTTTCCTCAACGGGTACATCGAGGAGTACGACGACACCATCACGCTGTTCTCCATGCCCAAGAGTGAAAAAACGGAAGATTACATCAGCGGAAGGTTCGGCTGAAGCCGGCCTTCTTGTTTTTGCCTTTTGCTTCCGGCCGCCAAATGGGGTACCCTTGTAGGAAGAAGGGAGCGGGAGGCAGGACGATGTCAGCGGATTTTATTGCCATCAAGAATCTGCTGGGAGAACTGAAAATCTCCCACAAAAAAGGCGATTTCGGTTTGACCGTCACCGACCGGGAGTTTGTGTTGCAGCGGCCGCATATGAATATCCACGTGCTGCTGGAAGACATCGTCAGCATCGTGCCGGACCATGCCGTCGACGCCCACGGCCCGAAACGGTTTGCCGACAGGCGGGGCATGGGGGTGGAGGCGGTGCGGACGGTGTCTTCGATTCCGCATTACCGCATTTACGTACGCGCCGCCCAGATGCACAACCGGAGCGGGATCATGACGCTGCGGGGACTGCTGCTGGTGATTCCGGTGTTGGACGAACTGCTTCAGGTGATGGCGCAGCACGGCGGATTGCAGGCTTTGTGACGGCAGGCGTGTTTCCAGGCAAGATAACCGGATCGGGGGATTGCAATTTCCAACCGGGTATGTTGCCTTGACTTTGGAATAGGGCGTCAATTAAAATATGTTTGTACATACAAATAAAGGGATGAACGGTTTTGTTGGACCATTATTACGAGGGATGCCTATATTTCACCGCCAATCGGTTGAGTCGGATCATGACCCGAATGGCCGAAGAAGCGTTCGCCGCCACCGGCCTTTCGCCGGCCTATGTATTGTTGCTGATGGCCTTGCATGAAAAAAACGGCATGAACCAGAAAGAACTGGGGGAAGTGCTTCACCTGAAACCTTCCACCATCACCCGTTTCATCGAAAAACTGCAGGCACAAGGCTTCGTGTACACCCGGCAGGAAGGCAGATGGTCCAGAACGTACCTGACGGACAAGGGCATGGCGATCCAGCCCGTGATCCAGGAGTGCTGGTGCACGCTGCATGACCGTTATGCGGCGGTGTTGGGGCGCGAAGAAGGGGACGCGTTGACCCGCCGGATGTACGAGGCCAGCCGTTTGCTCGAACGCGCCTGAGACGGGGTGAGGGAATGCGGGTGAGGAACGGGCCTTTCGTTCGTCTTTATAATTGTATGTACAAACAAAGGAAAAAAGAGGAGGAATGACATCATGATGGATCGTTTTCGCCGGTGGGCCGGTTTTGCCGTCTTTCTGATGGCGGTGGCGTTGTCCATCATGAACGTGTTTATCTCCAACGTCGCTTTGCCGGTCATCCAGGAAACGCTGGATGCCACGCCGGGTGAATTGCAGATGATCCTTGCCGGATACAACCTCGTCTTCGGCATTTTCCTGATCGCCGGTGGAAGAATGGGTGACCTGTTTGGCATCCGGCGGATGTTTCTGATCGGCCTTGCCCTGTTTTCCGCCGCTTCCGCGGCTTCCGCCCTGGCGCCTTCGGCCAATTTGCTGGCCGTTGCACGGGCCGTTCAGGGTCTTGGCGCGGCGTTCATGATTCCGCAGGTGCTTTCGTATATCCAGGTTTCCTTCACCGGCAAGGAAAGGGCTTTTGCGCTCGGCGCCTATGCCGCGGCGGGCGGCTTCGCTTCCTCCATCGCGCAGCTGGCCGGCGGCTGGTTGATCGGACTGGATTTGCTTGGTTCGGGCTGGCGCGCCATCTACGCGTTTCCCGTTCCCGTCGGGGTTGCGGCTTGGATCGCCGCGGCCATGTTGGTGAAGGAAATCCGGACGGAGGACCGCAAGGGGGAACGCTTGGACGTTGCGGGTCTCATCCTGATGTCGGCTGCGTTGTTTGCGTTGACTTTGCCGCTGGCGTTCGGCAAGGAATGGGGGTGGCCCTGGTGGCTCATCCTCACATGGGCATCGTCCCCGCTGCTTGTTTTTGCGTTTGTCCGGCATCAGCGATCGGTGGAGCGGTCGGGACGGGCGGCGCCTTTGGTCAAAACGTCCCTTTTTCGAAAACGGAGTTTCGCGTTTGGCAACGTGATGATTTTGTTGTTTTATGCCAACAATGCGGTGCTGTTTATGGCCTTGCCGATGTATGTTCAACGCGAATTGGGCATGACGCCGCTCATGTCGGGCTTGATTTTCACCCCGCTGGCCATCGGGTTTGCGGTGGTTTCCTTGTGGAGCGGCAAAGCGCTGGACAAAATCGGCGAGCGCATCGTAGCGTATGGATGCCTGTTGCTCGGGGCGGCTTACGGATTGTTTTATGCCGCGGAAGTGTCATCGTCGGATGCGGGCAGCTTCTACATGTGGATGCCCGCGTCGCTGCTGGCCGGCGCCGGGATGGGGCTGATTTCCGCTCCGTTGAACGCGGTGACGCTCAAACACGTGGCGCATGACGAAGTCGGCTCCGCTTCGGGCATCGTCACCGCGGGTGTGGAAATCGCCTACGCGTTCGGGACGGTGATTTGCGGATGGATCTATTTTTCGAGCGGCGGCGCCTTTCATCCGGCTCTATTGTTGAACGGTGCGTTGCTGGCCGGGATGCTGGCGGTGATGGGGATGCAGCGGCTGGCTGCCGAAAGGCGGGACGGCGGGAGAAGCGCGGTGGAGAGCAAAGCCGTTGACCGGCCTTAGCCAACGTGGGATGTGCGGGAGGAACCGCGGATTGGATGAGCGGCTCCCCGCCGGTCCGTGTTTCGGGCACGGCGGCTGGCTTACGCCTCGGCCGGCAACTGCCAGTCGATTTCGCCGAGGCCGGCTTCCCGCAAAAACCGGTTGGCGCGGGAGAACGGCCGGCTGCCGAAGAAGCCGCGGTGCGCCGACAGCGGGCTCGGGTGCGGCGACTTGACCAGGTGGTGCCGCGGGTTGGTGATGAGCGCCGCCTTCGATTGGGCATGACTGCCCCAAAGGAGGAACACAACCGGGTGTTCCTTGTTGTTGAGCGTTTCGATGACGCGGTCAGTGAACGTTTCCCAGCCGATGCCGCGATGGGAATTGGCCTGCCCTTCGCGCACGGTCAGGACGGTGTTCAGGAGGAGCACGCCTTGTTCGGCCCATTTGACGAGACAGCCGTGGTGTGGTATCGGCACCTCGAGATCGTCGTGCAGTTCCTTGAAAATGTTCACGAGGGACGGCGGCGCGGGCACGCCGGGTTTGACGGAGAAGCACAGGCCGTGCGCCTGTCCGGGCCCGTGGTACGGATCCTGGCCGAGAATGACGACCTTCACCTTCGAATACGGCGTATAATGCAGGGCGTTGAAAATGTCGTACATGTTCGGATAGATTGTCCTCGTCCGGTACTCTTCCACGAGAAACTTCCGCAACCGCAAATAATAGTCCTTGGAAAATTCCTGTTCCAGATAATCCGCCCAGTCATTCTTCAAAATCGGCATGCGATCCTCTCCCTTTGAGAACCATTATGCGAACGTCGGCGGATTTTGTCCATACGAGGGGTGTCCTTCGGTCGCAACAAGGAACAGGAAGCCGTACGGCGGCAGGATGACGGATGGTCCCGGTGCGGTCGCCGTCCGGCCGTCCACGACGGTCTCCCCTGACAGCGCATCCAACCAGTGACGCCCTCCCCAATCCGTCGTGAACGTCTTCGGTTCACCGTCGTTGTTGAGGACGACGATGAGCCGTTCCCGCTCGTCGAACCGGTCGAAGGCGACGACGGAACCGCCCGGCATGCGGCCGTACGGCGGAAGAGGCGAAACCGCCCGTCACTTCACCGACGATTCCCGAATGATCAGCCGGTGCGGCACGATGACGCGCCGCTGGTGCACCGGTTCGCCCTGGACAAGCTGGATCAGCGTCCTGGACGTCAAATAGCCGATCTGGTACGTGCCGATATCGATGCTGGTCAAGGGCGGCGAAGACAGTTCGGACAGCGAGATGTTGTTGAAGCTGACGATGCTCATGTCATCCGGCACCCGGTAACCGAGTTCGGACAGCCCATGCAGCACGCCGAAGGCCACCACGTCGTCGATGGCGACGAGGGCCGTCGGCCTCTCCGGCAGCCCCATCAGCATCGACATGGCCCGGTAGCCGCTTTCCTGTAAAAATTCGGTTTCCACGATCCATTCGTCCCGCACCGTCAGGCCGGCCTCCCGCATTGCCTTGCGATAGCCTTCCATCCGGTCCTGGGACACCGTCAGTTCCCGCGGGCCGCTGACGAACCCGATCCACTTGTGCCCCTGGTTGATCAGATGCATGGTCGCGTCATAGGCGGCCTGGACGTTGTCATTGTCCACCGTGTACGCATCCGGGTATTCCGCCGAGCGCCCGATGATGACATAGGGAAAACGGGATTCCTCGAGAAAGGCGATGAGCGGGTCGTGGGTTTTCGAGCTGAGCAGGATGACCCCGTCCACCCGCCGTCCGCGCACAAGCCGCACGACCGCATCCAGCTCTTCCCGCTCGTTGGCGCCCGAGGCAATCAACGTGTCGTACCCCGACCGGTTGGCCTGGGCGAGGATGCCGCGAATCGCTTCATGGAAGAAGTAGTTTTGGAACAGTTCCTCGGCCGGCCGCGGCAGGATGATGCCGAGGGTGTTGGTCGTTTTGGAAATGAGACTTTTGGCCATGATGTTCGGATGGTATCCGAGTTCTTCCATCACCTGAAGGACGCGTTCGGCGGTTTCCTTGCTGATGCGGGGATGTTTGGAGATGACCCGGGATACGGTGGACGGCGAAACGCCGGCTTTGCGTGCCACATCTTTGATGGTAACGGTCAATGCGCCTGAACCTCCCGTGTGAACGCAATGCAATCGTTTTCAGAACATCTACGTCATTAATCGTACAAATGGTTATGAAAAATGTAAAGCGCTGCACGGAAAGATGCGATCCTGAAGGCGGCCGGCCGGAATGTCGGACGGGAATGCCGGAAAACGACGGAGAAATCGAAAGATAATCAACAAAACGGCAAGTTTTTGAAAGGCATTTCCGGGAAAACCATGGAAATTGAACAAAAATGATTTGTGCAAACGTTTTACTTGAATTTGCGTCATGCTGTATGATGACACTTGCATAAAGCGCTTTCTTTCCCACATCATCCACGTTTTTGCCGGACAAAACCGGTAAATTCAAGCCTGGTTCTTGCCGATTTGTACAAACGATTGCACAAATCCGGATTCCGACCCCGGAGGTGATGGTCGAAAAACTCGTTCCCTCTTCGGCAGCACGAAGCGGTCATTCCGGTTGCATGAGGCAGCCGGCCCAAAACGCGTGGGTTTACGTTCAACCAACAAAACAAGGGGGATTTCCAATCATGAACATCTGCCTCCCTACGCGGCGGTTGTGATGAAATAGGCGGTTGCCCCGGACCTTTTTGATGAACCATAGGGTTGGTTTTGCGAGACAGCGACAAGCGGGGGAGAGAGTGACAGATGCGAAATTGGTGGAAAGAAACCATTGTGTACCAGATTTATCCCAAAAGTTTCATGGATTCGAACGGCGACGGGATCGGCGATCTCAGGGGCATCCTGTCCAGGCTCGATTATTTGCAGGAACTGGGCGTCGACGTGCTGTGGCTGTGCCCGATTTTTCCTTCGCCCAATGAAGACAACGGCTACGACATTTGCGACTATCAGGCGATCATGGCCGATTTCGGCACGATGGACGATTTCGACGCGTTGCTGGCGGACGTGCACCGCCGGGGCATGAAGCTGATCCTGGACCTGGTGATCAACCATACGTCGGACGAACATCCGTGGTTCGTGGAATCCCGTTCCGGCAAAGACAGTCCGAAGCGCGACTGGTACATTTGGCGGCCGGGCAAAAACGGCGCGGAACCGAACAACTGGGAGAGCATTTTCGGCGGATCCGCCTGGGAATACGACGAGAAGACCGGCGAGTACTACATGCACCTGTTCACCCGGAAGCAGCCGGATTTGAACTGGGAAAACGAAGAGGTGCGCCGGGAACTGTACCGGATGATCAATTGGTGGCTCGACAGGGGCGTGGACGGTTTCCGGGTGGACGCCATCACCCACATCAAGAAAAAACCGGGCCTGCCGGACTTGCCGAATCCGGACAACCTGCCGTACGTGCCTTCGTACCCTTACCACATGAACGTCGAAGGCATCCTTGATCATTTGGCCGAGTTGAAAAGGGAGACGTTCGACCGGTACGACATCATGACGGTGGGGGAAGCCAACGGGGTTTCGGCGGAAGAAGCGGAAGCGTGGGTCGGCGAGAAAGACGGCGTATTCAACATGATCTTCCAGTTCGAAACGAACGGGTTGTGGAACTTTTCGGCCGGCGGCAAACCGGACTGGCTCGCCTACAAGCGGGCGATGACCCGTTGGCAGGTCGGGCTGGAGGGCAAGGGCTGGAACGCCCTGTATTTCGAAAACCACGATTTGCCGCGGTCGGTATCGGTGTGGGGCGACGACGGGCGTTACCGGGAAAAGTCGGCAAAGGCGCTGGCGACCCTGTATTTCCTCATGAAGGGCACGCCGTTCATCTACCAGGGGCAGGAACTCGGCATGACCAACGTCCGCTTCCCGTCCATCGAAGACTACGATGACGTGCCGTGCATCCAGAAATATTGGAAGGATCGCGGGGAAGGCCTGAGGCACGAGGAAGCGATGGCGCCCATCTGGCGGAACGGCCGGGACAACGCCCGCACCCCGATGCAGTGGAACGCCGGACCGCAGGCGGGATTCACGACGGGAACGCCGTGGCTGAAGGTGAATCCGAACCATGCGAAGATCAACGTCGAGGAACAATTGGGGCGGCCGGATTCCGTTCTGCGCTACTACCAGAAACTGATCCGCCTGCGCAAGGCAAATCCGACGCTCGTGTACGGCCGATACGCGTTGCTGCTGCCCGACCACGAGCACGTGTACGCCTATACGCGGACGCTGGAGGAAGAAACGTTCCTGATTGCGGTCAACCTGTCAGGCGAGGAACAGGCGGCGGCGCTTCCCGACGAGCTGGACATGGATGCGGCGGAACTGGTGCTGGCCAACGAAGACGAGTCGCGCGTGCCGCCGCCGGCGAAGGATCTGGTGCTCCGGCCGTATGAGGCGCGGGTGTACCGGCTGAAGAAGTGAGACGGCGGAACGGAGCCACGGCCGGACGTGTTTCCGGATCGCGCAAATGGACATTCAAATGGCGGGAGTACCGAAAACGGCAGACATGCCGTTTTCTTTTTTGGGGTGAAGGATCGGGAACGGGGGCATGGGCGATCGGGACATTTCGTGATACAATGTGGGGAAGTCACCAGGAGGAGGAATCTGTCAGATGAACAGGTCCCGGTTCAGCCATGAATAGAGCCATGAGCGGATTGCGCAACCGGACCGTCGCGCTGTTGGACCGTTGGTTTACGGGAAACACGATGGATTACCGGCAATTTTTTGTCATCTTTTTCCCGATTTTTGTCGATACGGCTTTCCTCGTCCTGATGACGATGCTCAATACGGCGATGATCAGCTCTTCCGGCGTGGAGGCGGTCAGTGCCGTCAACATGGTGGATGCCGTCAACGTGTTCATCATCAGCATGTTCGTTGCGCTGGCCACCGGCGGCACCGTCATGGTCGCCCAGTACAAGGGCAGCGGCAATGTGGACATGATGAACAAGACCGCTTCCCGGGCGATCACCCTCGTCACGCTGGCGACCGTCGTCATCAGCGGGCTCGTGGCCGCCTTTCACAAGCCGCTGCTCGGCCTGCTGTTCGGCGCCGCGGAGCCGGCCGTGCTGGACAACGCCGCCATCTTCCTGCTTGGCAATTGTCTGACGTTTCCGCTGTTCGGCTTGTTCCAGGCGGTGGCCGGCGTGCTCAGGGGAGCGGCCGATACGAAGGCCGTCCTGTTTTTGTCGGTCATCCTGAACGTATCGTATTTTTTGTTCAACCTTGTGTTCGTGACGTTCTTTGGCATGGGCGTTCCCGGGCTTGTGGTTTCCCTCGTGCTGTCGAGGCTGATCGGTGCCGTCGCCGCCTTCGTCTATTTGTGGAAATTCACCCATGCGCTGAAGTTCGATCTGCGGGCGGCGCTCCGACCGGATCGGGCAGCGATGGCCAAACTGCTGAACATCGGTATGCCCTTCGCTACCGAACAGCTGTTTTTCAACGGCGGGAAACTGATCACCCAGGCATTCATCGTCATCTTCGGCACGTATGCGCTCACCGCCAACGCCATCGCCAGCACGCTCTCCCTGTTGCTGCAAACCGGGGCGAGCGCCCTCAGCGTCGCCATCGTCACGGTGGTCGGCCAGTGCATCGGCCGGAACGACGAGGCGGATGCGCGGAAGTTCATCCGATCGATCCTTGGTTTCTCCGCGGTGACGCTGGCGGTCATTTCCCTGATCGTGATGCCGCTCTATCCGTGGCTCATTCGGTTGTTCTCGCCGCCCGCGGACATCGTGGACGACATATTTTGGCTCCTTCTGCTCGTCGTCCTTGTCCAACCGTTGTTGTGGCCGCTCAGTTTCGTTCTCCCGGCGGCGCTCAGGGCCGGCGGCGACGGCCGGTTTACCTCGATGACGTCGCTTCTGACCATGTGGCTGATTCGCGTCGTGCTCGGCTACTTGCTCGGCGTCGTGCTCGGATACGGACTGATGGGCGTCTGGGTCGCCATGGTCATCGAATGGGGGGTCCGCAGCGCCCTGTTCTATTGGCGGTACAGGGGGAGAAAGTGGATTCACCGCATGGTGTAGCGGGTTGCTTCAACATTCCGTTTGCAGCCATGCGGCCAATCCGTCAACTGTCACGGCTTGCAGGGAAGGGACCACCCGGTCGGCTTCGCGCAGCGTTTCGGGCGAACCGATGCCGATGCAGCGCATGCCGGCGCGGCGGGCCGCTTCGATGCCGGCCGCGGCGTCCTCAAATACGACGCAGGCAGCCGGTTCGACGCCGAGTTCCCGCGCGCCGAGCAGAAACACTTCCGGATCCGGCTTTGCCTTCGACGTCTTGTTGCCGTCGATGACGACGTCAAAATGCGGGGCCAAACCGGTGCGCCGCAGGATGACGGGGGCGTTTTTGCTGGCCGAGCCGAGGGCGGTTTTCCATCCACGGGCGCGGCACGCCTGCAAAAAATCAAGGGCGCCGGGCAGGATGGCGGACGGGTCCATTTGCAGGATGTACTCCACATACCACTCGTTCTTTTTGTCGGCCAGTTCGCGTTTTTTGTTTTCGTTGAAGGTGAGGCCGCCGATTTCCAGCAGGATATCGAGGGAAGCCATGCGGCTGATGCCTTTGAGTCGTTCGTTGTCTTCCTCGGTGAAATCAAACCCGAGTTCCCGGGCGAGCCTTTTCCATGCCCGGTAATGATAGACGGCCGTATCGACGAGAACGCCGTCCAGATCAAACAGGCAAGCTTGAATCGGGGACAACGCGGTTCCTCCTTGTGCCAGCGGTATTTGTGCAACCGATTGCATCTCGAATCACTCTACCATGATAATACCTTTGATAACGAATGTAAACATGCCGATGGGGGCATCCCGCGCCGAACGAGACCTGCCGTTTGCCGAGATGTGATAAAATGGAAAAAGGGCTTGGAGGAAATCCGGATGAAACGAACGGTTATCATGGCGGCGCTGGTCGCGCTGATTGCCGTCCTGTCCGTTGCGGCGGGGTTCATCGTGAAGGATGTGCGCGTGCGGCAGGCGTTGACCCTGGAAATGCGTGCGACGGACAAATACGGGTACACCGTGGAGCAGTTCGCGGATCAAGGATACGTGGTGCACGAAAGGGACGGAGAAACGCCGGAACGGCGCGCAGCCAACATCGCCATCGTCAACGCCTTTGTCGAAAAAGTCGGCCGGGGAGAGAAGGCGGCGCTCCACATCGTGCGATGGAACGACCGGGACGAACCGGTTTTCCAGCATCTCTATTTCAACGGGCGAAAGTACGTGTATGTGTACGAAGCCGGGAGGGACCGTGGCGGCGGTGAGTACGAGCATTCGGTGTGCAAGGATATCCGGTTTGCCCCCGATTGGATGCGGGCGGGGGCGGTCGGGCACCTGCTCGATTGCGTCACCGAACGGGAAACGTTCGTTGTCCGCTAGGGGCATCCGGCGATGCGTGAACATCGGGAAACGTTGAACCGCCTTTGCCGGCCCGCCGCCCACGGGGGAACGATCCGGCCGGCAGGTTTCGGATGAATCATCGAGGCGAGGAGGCATTCCGCGTGAAGAAAGCGGTGGCCGTGTCGGCGCTGATCGCGCTGTTGGCCTGTTTGTCCAGCGTTTCATGGGCGTTTGCGAAGGAATACCGGATCTACCGGGAACTGACGCACGAGATGCGTTCGGCGGACAAGTACGATTACACCCGGGAACAGTTTGCGGAAAAAGGATACGTGATGCCCTCCGTCTCCGCGGCGGAGCGGGATGAACGGCAAAAGCGCAACGATGACATCATCAACGGGTTTTACGAAAAAGTCGGGAAGGGCGAAAAAGCGGCGCTCAACATCGTGTTTTGGACCGTCGAAGGCCGGCCGGTTTTCCGGCATTTCTATTTCAACGGGCGTTCCTGGCGGTATGTGTTTGACCAAAGCCGGGACGGGTTCAGCGACATGAAAATCGAACGCTCCGTCTGCAAAGAGGGACGGATTCCGGAACAGGCGGGAGCGGAGCCGATCGTGGAACTGACGGACTGCAAAACGTACCGGAGCGAGATATTCGTTTATTAGGACAACAAGTTGGAGGGTTTGGGAGCTGCCTTTTTTGCATCATTTCGTCATTTTCCGGGAAAGGGCGGAACGGATATGGCCGGGGGAAACCGTCGGGGAGAATGCCGGGATAAACGCCGCCGCCGTCTGGCGCCGGCGATCGGGCTTCTTTTTTTGGCGCCGTGGGTGGGGGAGTTTTTGCTCGGGAGCAGCCCGATTCAGCATTTGCCCGCCGCGGTCGTTTTGCTTCTCCCGTTGTACGGCGGCGGTGCCTTGCTGATCCGGGAAATCGCCAGGCGCACCGGACGCGGGTATCCGGCCATCGTGTTGTTGGGAGCGGCCTACGGAGTCATTGAAGCGGGACTTCTGGACCAGTCCATGTTCAACCCCGCATTTGCCGAAAGTCCTGACGGAACGGATGTCCCCGGTCCCGCGTTCATCACCGCCGCCAACAATGCACTTGGGTACGTCGCCGGTCATGCGATTTGGAGCATCACGGTTCCGGTCGCCATGACCGAACTGCTGGCGCGGGAGGGCACGGCGGCACCGTGGCTCGGCAAATTCGGGCTTGCGGCAACGGCGTTGTTGTACGTGACCGGCGGCGCCATCGTGTTTTCGTTCATTTATGGGGAATACCGGTTCATGGCGGAGCCCGCCCAGCTCGCCGGGGCCGCCGCGATCGCGATGTTGCTGGTTGCAGCCTCGTTTGCGGTCCGCAGCAATCGCGACGCCCCGGTGCGGTCCACCGGCAAGGAAGCCAAACCGTGGATGGTTGGCGCAGGCTCGTTTCTCGCATCAAGTGTATTCGTTGCCCGTCCGGAGAACGGGGCGGGGATGGTGTTCGGGGCTCTCCTTCTCGTCGCAGCCTGGTTTGTCGTGGGGCATTGGTCGCGTGCTTCGTGGTGGTCGGTTCGGCACCGGGCGGCGCTCGTTTCCGGAGCGACCTTGACTTGCGCCTGGACGGGGTTTATGGTGACGTACCTGCTCTGGCCCGGCGACCGGATCGCCTGGCTTGGAAACGGGTTGTTTGCCTTGATGGCGATCGCGCTGATCGTCATGATGGCCAAACGGGCCAAACGGGCGGAAGAAGCGGACGGGACGGGCGAACGGACGGATTGACCCGATCCTGCTGCGGCCGATATGATCGAACAGACCGGGTGAGGTTGCGCGGCCCGCATGACGGGATGCGATTGGAGCAGGCCGGCGGTGCCGGCCGGACAGTTCTTGCTGGAAGAAGGGTGATTGAAGATGGCGGAAGCGGCATCGGCAACGCAATCGACAAAATCAAAACAACCAAAAACGGTGATCCGCTGGGGATTGTTCGCGTTTGGCCCGTGGCGGCTGTGCCTCGCGGCATCGGAACGGGGGCTCGTTTATGCCGACCGGCTGGGCCGGCCGGCTGATCGACCGGCGGCGAAGGAGGCGGAGCGATCGACCGGTTTTTCGGCGGGCGGGGAGCCGGGTGAACCGGCGGACCTTCGCGATGAATCGGATTTCCGCGATGAAGCGGAAAGGGATTTGGCTTCGTGGGCGGCGCGATGGATACCGGATGTCCGATTGGAGCGGGACGAGCAGGCGCTGCAACCCTACGCGGCCCAATACGACGAATATTTCCGCGGCGAACGGGCGGCGTTCACGTTCCCGCTGGATTTGCGAGGGACGCCGTTTCAGCGCGAGGTGTGGCGGGCGCTGGCGGACATTCCGTTCGGCGAAACGTGCGCCTATTCCGACATTGCCGAACGCATCGGGAAGCCGTCCGCCGTCCGCGCCTGCGGGGGTGCCATCGGCAAAAATCCGGTCATGATCGCCGTGCCCTGCCATCGCGTCATCGGCAAAAGCGGCGCGCTGACCGGCTTCGGCGGCGGCCTCGACCTGAAGGCGTGGCTGCTGGCACATGAAAACGGGAAAACCGCCGGACAAGCCCGATGAAGCGGGAAACGCGGGATTCGGTAGGGGCACCGGGAACGCCTCATTGCGCCGCTCGCCACACCTGCGGTGAAACGGCGGCTTCGAATGGCACGTCATCGTGCCCGTATGGCATTCGATCCCCCCGTTTTTCCATAACCTCTCCCATGAGGTACACGAAATGGACTTCGCATGATGCGTGAAGGACATTTTGTGTACCTCATTTTGCGGTTACGGCAGGATGACGCTTCATGAAGTACATTTCGTGTACCACATTTCTTCATTTTGGCCCCAAAACCCGTTTTTTTGCGAAATGTTGTACATAAAATGCACTTCATTCCTCTCCAAATGACCAATTTGGCAAAATGGAGTACATGAAATGTACTTCGTATCTCGCATGAAGTGCATGTTGTGTACTTCATGCTGCGGTTTCCGCCTTTTTCACGGGCCTTGTCCTGCACGAAATGCCGTTCATGGCCGATTTGGGCCGTTTGCCGGAAATGTGCAGCATGAAATCCGGTTCGTCCCGTTCACGGCATGGATTTCGTGCATCACGTTTGCGGGCGTGACCGGCCGGGACGCCTTGAAACGATGTTTGCGGAAGCCGACGGAAGGAAAGTGGCGGGGCGTACCGGACCGGCGGCCGCGAAGGTACGTTGTCCGGGAAAGCAGGCGGCAGGCCGGACCAAGCCGCCGGAAAGGAGCGCGGACCGATCGGCCGCCGCTTGTCACAGCCCGCTCTGCAACCGTTTTTGGGCGAGCCTTTGCCGGATGAAACCCGCCGCAAAGAGCACGACGGGAAACACGCCCATCGTCCATGGAAAGACGTAGACCATCCAGGACTTGCCCAGGATGGGCAGTATCTCGATTTTGTATTTGAGCGAGATCCAGGCCTGGAACATGGCGATGCCGATCACCACCCAGACGATCCGTTTCCAGTTTTGGACGCGAAACAGCTCCGCGGCCGTGTGCGAGGCGAGAAACAGGTAGACGGACATGCGGATGAACACGCTCATGAGCCACGCCAAGACAAGGATGATCTCGAGGTTTTGGACGAAATTCATGACGCTGATCAGGCTGACCATGTCGAAGGCCGGATACAGCTGCAGGCTGGCCACCTCCGGGCTGAGCACGAGAATGACGAACAGCAAGTTGAGCGTCCCCACGACAAAGGCGGTGAGTTTGCCCCAGAAGACGGTTTTCACCGCCTTGTCCGGCTTCTCGATGAAGGAGGCGATGGCAAGCAGCCAAACCGCTTCCGCCTTGAAGACGAGGGGATAGATGGCCGCTCGCACGATGACGCCCATGCCGTTGTCCTCATAGATCGGCAGCATGTTTTGCATCCGGATGTGGGGAATGAGCATCAAAATCAGCATGAGCAGGCCGAACAGGCTGACGATGCCGTACAATTCGGACAGTCGCCCCAGGCTCCGGATGCCGTCCGCAATGACGGCATAGGCGGAAAGCAGGAGCAGCGACAGGACGAACACCCAGTTCGGCGTCTGTTCCAGCAGCAAAATGATGATGAAATCCGAAGCGAATGTCACGATGTTGCCGAGCATGGTCACCCATTGCACGAGATAGACGACAACGACTGCGGTGCCCGCCCATTTGCCGAGCAGCTTCCGGCAGTTGTGGAGGAACGTCAGCTCCGGATTGTACAGGCCGGTTTTGATCGCGATGAGCGAGATGGCAAGTCCCGGCACCAACGCGATCAGGCATGAAATCCAGGCGTCCTGTTTGGCGGCATGAATGACCGAATGCACGTACATCAAAAGGGAGTTGCCGATGGCAAACATGAAGATCAGCATGAACAACTGGTTGTTTGTGATTTTCACGGGCATCCCCCGCTTTCGCTCCGTCAGGTCGCCGGGCGGCCGGACAGACCCGGCCGTTCGAGGTCGAAATCGGCCTCGACGCGGAATGTGGCGCGCTTGAATTCCTCGTTCCAGTGATCCTTCAGTTTCGGCCACTCCCGCGGATATTTCTGGTGGACGATGACGCCGAAGCCGAACATGTCGAGCCCGATTTGCTCCTGTGCCTTGCGGATCGTTTGCTCCATATGTTTCGCGGCCGCCTTTTCCAGCTCCCGTTCGATCTTTTGCAGTTCCTTCTTATTCCCCGCATCCAGCGACGAATTGTTTTCAATCAGATTGCCGTCTCCACGCAAGGTGATGTCGAAATGCCACGTGCCGTCCCGGCGCCTGGACGGTTTGACTTTGCTGCTCAAATTCAGAAATTGGGCGCTGGCGTCCCCGTCCTTCAATACGGTGGCCAGCGTAATTTTGTGCAGCTTGTTGAGAATCCAGAGCAGATCCCGGTCTTCGTCCAGGTTCATGTAGCCGGCCAGCTTCAGTTCGTCATCGAACACCGCGACCCCGGACAGTTGGAAAAACGTTTTCGGCTTCATGTCGTCGTCGGTGACCAGCTCGCCGGTCGGCACCGTCGGCGCGATCCCGCTGCGGTTGGCGGCGATGAGAAAATCAAGGAACGTCGTTTCCCCTCTTCCGCCGCTTCGTTCGTGTTTTTTGAGGGCGCTGAAAACGGGAATGGCTTCCAGCGAACCGCGCAACTTGATCAACTCATGCGCCGTCTTTCCCTTCACGACGAACAAGTCGGTGCGAAAGGGCGCCTCGGACAGCCGCGTCGTGTTGTCCAGGATACCCCGCAGTCCGTTCTTCGCCAATTCTTCTCCGACAATGATGACCCGACGTTGACCGAAAAACACTTCCCGCGGCAATTTGGCCTGAATGTCCTGCAAAATGTCGCCGATGTTTTTCCCCTTTTGCGAAACGACAATGAACGGTTCCCCGGTACCGCCCCCTCCGGCCCCGGCAGCGGGCGCCTGGATTCGGTAGGGCACCACGATCTGGCCGCTCACCTGGATTTCGCCCTCTTCGGCGGCATCGAGCGCGGTGCCCAGCCACAGCGCCCGGTCGTTCAGTTCCTGCCGGTCCCAGCATCCCGCGAGCAACAGAAGGGCGGGCAAGGCGACGGCAAGCCGGCAAACGATCCGGCTGCGGGCCGGAGGAATTCCGCTTGCCGTCCGGGATTTCCGGCGATGTCTCCGAATGGCCTGCCGGCCCTGTGCCGGTTCCATTCCTTCCCCCGGTCGGGCGACGGGTTCGCATGTTTGCTTTGTTGTCGGCCGATTCACGTTTCGTTGTTGTCCTCCTTCCCTGCAATCCCGGTCTTTGACGGGCATGTTTCCGGTTTGCGGATTTCGCGGGTCCCTTCCGCGCCGGAGGTGAATGCCCGGTTTTCCGGAAGGGTCCCGGATGTTCGGAATTTCAGCCGTTCCGCCGATTCACAAGCCGCCTCGGCATGCGGAGGATCATGTCCGTCGAGCGGCGGCCGGGCGCGACCGGCGCGAAGGGGGACAAATACGGCACGCCGAACGACTGCAAATTGACGAGATGGATCGTCAGGGCGATGACACCGATGGCGACGCCGTACAGGCCGAGAAAACCGGACAGGATGAGAAGCGCGAAACGGATGAGGCGAACCGACGACCCCAGCGCATGCCGCGGAATGAGAAAATTGGCGATGCCCGTCGCCGCCACGACGATGACCATCGGCGCGGAGACGATGCCGGCCTGCACGGCGGATTGCCCGATGACGAGCGCCCCGACGATGTTGACGGCGGAACCGACCGCACGCGGCATGCGGATGCCCGCTTCCCGCAGCGCTTCGAAGACGAGTTCCATCATGAGCGCTTCAATCAATGCGGGGAACGGCACGTTCTCCCTTGCGGCGGCGATGCTGATGAGCAGGCCCGTGGGCAACAGCTTCGGATGGAACGTGGTCAGCGCCACATAGAGGGAAGGAAGCAAAAGCGAAAGCAACAAAAACACGATTCGGACAAAACGGATGAAATCCGAGTACAGGAACCGGTTGTAGTAATCTTCCCTCGCCTGCAAACCGGACCAGAACGTGAACGGCATGATGAGGACGAAGGGCGTGTTGTCCACCAAAATCGCCACTTTCCCTTCCAGCAGGCTTCCGGCGACAATGTCCGGCCGCTCCGTGTCCTGGATTTGGGGAAATGGCGTATACGGATTGTCTTCGATCAGTTCTTCGATGTATTGGGATTCGAGAATGCTGTCGATCCGAATGCGGCTGAGCCGGTTGCGCACTTCGGTGACCAGGGAATCCGGGGCAAGCCCTTCGATGTATGCAATCAGGCAATCCGTGCGGGTCAGCTCTCCGAGGGTAACCGATTCGAACTTGAGCCGCGAACTGCGGATGCGCCTGCGCAGCAGCGTCGTGTTGATCCTTAGCGATTCCGTAAATCCGTCCCGCGGTCCGCGTACGGCCGCTTCCGTCATCGGCTCTTCCACGCTGCGGATCTGGAATCCCTTGACGTCCGCCAGCAGCCCTTCGGCCATGCCGTCGACCAGCAGGATGGCGTTGGCGGACAAAATGCCGAAAACGAGTTCGCCGTATGTGCCAATCGTTTTCAGCGCGGTGATGGCCACCGCCTTGTTTTGGATCATCCGTCCGATTTGCCGGGCATCAGGCGGCAGTTGTTCGTAAAGCAGCGGGTTGAGCAGGTTTTCGTCAAGCACCTTCGCTTCCACCATGCCGTCCAGAAACGTGATCAACATCGACGTGCCGCCTTGCAGGACGATCCGCCGCACCACCAGATCCGAGCAGTTGCGGAACGTTTCCCGGATCATCCGCTCGTTTTCGTCGAGGTTGGCGGAAAGCGGCCGATCGCCACCGGGTTCCTGCAGGGTGACGGGTTGTTCCCGTTGTTCGGCTGCCTTGTTCTTGCCGAAAGGAAAGTTGATCGGCATGCGGCTCTCCTCTCTTCAAGCTCCGGTTGCGGTCGTTGGTAATAGTTTGTCAAAAGGCAGGGTTGCTATTCAGGGCGTTCAGGCGCAATGCAAAAAGCCGCCCCTGCCGGAGAGGCGGCAGGGGCGGCGGTCAAGGAACCGGTGTGCGGCGAATCCGGAGATGGCCGTCAGTTCGCCAGCGTACGCTTCCCGTTCTTTTTGGAAATGGTGAGGGCCCAAAAAATGGCGACGCCGATCCATCCGCAGATCGAGGCGGTAAACAGCATGACGGGGTAAGGCAGCGTGCCGGACAGGGCGGTGCTGGCCAGCGGGCCGATCGTGCCGCGGATGCCGAACAGGAACAGGTGCAGCCCGAACACGGTCGCTTCCCTGCCGGGGGCCAGACGGAACACGTAAGCCATGATGCCGATGTCCCAGATGGCATCGCCGATGCCCTGGATGCCGCTGCCGATCAGCACGATCGGATAGCTTTCCGAAAAGCCGTACAACATCGGCACGATGGAATAGGCGAACAAACTGCCAAGAACCACCTTGGCCGGTTCGTATTTGTCGATCAGAATGCCGATGACGAGATAGGCGACCAGCAGGACGGCGTAATACGTCGTGCGGGCCATGCCGATCTCGGAAAAACTGAGCGCCAGATGATCCTTCTGGATGATCTGGTACAGCGGTTGGGACAGGATGTTGCCGAATCCGCTGAACGTCGTGGCGACGAGAAACACGATGATCGCCTTGCTTTGCCGCGCGTAGGCCCACTGTTCCCGGAGCGACATCCGCGGTTTGGCGCCGGAGGAGCGGGCGCTGTCGCCGTCTGCCGCCGGCGATGGAGCGGCTTCCGGTGATTTCCGGGTTTCGGGCGGACGTTTCAACTCCCGCAAGCCGAAGTAGGTCACGATCGACAGCACCCCGGCCAGCGAGGCGACGGCAAGCGGCGAACCGGAGCCGTGTTTGTCGGACCAGACCCCGACCAGCGATGCCAGCGGAATCATGAGCAGGCCCATCATGACGCGGGTGTATCCCATCAGCCTGCCCCGGTACTCCGCCGGATACACGCGGGTCATCAGCGCGGCATAGGCCGGCGACTGGATGCCCATCATGAACTGGTAGGCAAGAAACGTCACGACGAACACCCAGGGGGAAATCCACAAGGCGGGCAGCAGGATGAGCGCCCGTCCGATCAGGTTCGGGAAAATGGTGTATTTTTTCGGATTACCAGCTTCGATCAATCCGGTCCACAGCGGCGCGAAAAACAGGCCGAAAGCGGACGCCGCGGCCAGGATGCCCACCTGAAAGTCGGTGGCGCCGGCGTCGATGGCCATCGGGATGTAGAACTGGTTGATCACGACGTTGAACAGGCTGTAGAGCGTGCTGGCTGCCAGGTCAATCCGGAAGTTTCGCTTTGCCGTTGGCGACAACTGGCTCGTCATGGAAAATCTCGGTTTGAACGGCATTCCGCATCAAAACTTCCTTCATTCCGGTTTGGTGTGATTCGTCATCCTACAGTAGAATCCCACCGAAACGGGATTTTGGCAAGCCTTTTTTGCCGAAGGCGCGCGAAAGACGGCGGAGGATTCCATTTGACGGCGGCGGGAAGTTGTGCTAACATGCGGAAATGGTTCAATAAGTGAACTATTCAAACATCAAACCATTTGGAAAGGGGGGCCGGCATGAAGGTCGACGAAATGCTGGAGTGGGTCCGCAGGTACGAGCATGCCAACTTCATCGTGGAAAAAAGAAAGCAGGCGATCATCCGCGATTTGCTCGGTGACGACCTGACCCCCGAACAGCTCGTGACGCTGCAGTATATCCGCAAAAACGGCACCTGCACGTCCACCGCGTTGGCCGAGGCGTTCTGCGTCGGCAAGAGCGCGGTCACCGCGATCATCAACCGTTTGGTGGAGAAACGGTACATCGCCCGCACGGCGGAGGCATCCGACCGGCGGGTCATCGCATTGACGTTGACGGAAGAAGGCAAACGGGTGCAGGAACGGTTCGAGCGAAAAATTCACGAATTGTTGGCGTCGCTGCTCGAATGTTTCGCTCCGGGTGAAGTGGAATCGTTCCTTTCCACCTATGAGAAATTGGCATCGGCAATCCAGAAGGTCGGTCGGAGGGAGAAAGAGAGATGAAATCGTATCTGAAATGGGGGTGGGCGGCCGTCGCGCTTTGGCTGGCAGCGTCGGTCGGCCTGTTCGTCGCGTCTCCGGACATGGAGGCGCTGGTGCGCGACAAAGGGCAAATTTCGGTGCCGGAAGGGTATTCGTCCTCCGTTGCGGATCAACTGATCGAGGAGATGCATGCGGGGGAAGGAAACGCGGCGTCGACCATCATCGTGTTCCATGATGAAAACGGGCTGGACGATGCCGATTTGGAGGCCGTCGGCCAGGCGGTGGACCGGCTGGAACAACGGAAAGGCGAGCTCGGCCTGAAGACGGTCACCTCGCATTTTGCCATGCCGGAGTTGGAAAGCCGGCTCGTGTCCGAAGACGGCACCACCGTGCTGGTTGCCCTGGAAGCGGACCTGGAAGGAAGAACGGCGGGGGAAGCGAAGGATGCGCTGTACGCCGCCCTGGACGGCGTTCCCGTCGATCATTTTTTGACGGGCGGCTGGGTCATCAGCGAAGACGTCATCGTCAGCGCACAGGAAGGGCTGAAGCGGACGGAACTGATCACGGTGTTCGTCATCCTGGTCATCCTTGTGGTCGTGTTCCGATCGCCGGTGGCGCCGCTACTGCCCCTCGCCACCATCGGGGTCAGCTATCTGGCGGCCCAATCGGTCGTGGCCTGGCTGGTGGATCTGTACCATTTTCCGTTGTCCAATTTCACGCAAACGTTCATCGTGGCCATCATGTTCGGGATCGGCACCGACTATTGCATTTTGCTGATCAGCCGGTTCCGGGAAGAGTTGGCGAATGGGCTGGACAAGGCGCAAGCCGTCGCCAGGACGTACCGCACGGCGGGCAGGACGGTGCTGTTTTCCGGAATCGCGGTGATGGTGGGCATCTCCATCGTCGGGCTGTCGGAATTCATCCTCTACCGCTCCGCGGTGGGGGTGGCCGTCGGCGTCGCCGTGCTGATGATTTCGCTCTATACCGTCGTGCCGGTGTTCATGTACTGGCTCGGAACGGGCTTGTTCTGGCCGACGAAGAAGGCGCTGGAACACAAGGACAGCAAAATGTGGGGGGCGATGGGCCGGTTTTCGACCAAACGCCCGCTGGCGGCGCTGGCGATCATCGTGGCCGTGGCCGTGCCGCTGTTTCTGTCGTACGACGGCCGCCAATCGTACGATTCGCTGGATGAGATCGGCGACAAATACGATTCCGTCAAGGCGTTCAACATCGTGGCCGAACGATTCGGGCCCGGCCAGGCGTTGCCGGCGACGGTGGTCGCACGGTTTGACGCGCCGATGGACGATGCCGACGGGCTGGCCGTCATCGAGCGGGTAAGCCGGAGGCTTTCCGAAATGGAGTCCGTGGCTTCGGTCCGTTCGGCCACCCGTCCGACCGGTGAACCGATCGGGCAGTTCCAGGTGGCGAGCCAGGCGGAGACGTTGAACGACGGGCTTGGCGAGGGCGAAGACGGCATCCTGCAAATTCGCGACGGATTGGACGAGGCACGGGAAGGCATCGCCTCCGCGGCGCCGCAGTTGCAGGAAGCGGCGGATGCGGCCGCCCGGCTCGCCGAGGGGACGAAGCAGCTGAAATCCGGGGTGGCGGAACTTTCCGCCGGCATCGCCCGGCTGGAGGAAGGTTTGCGCCAGGGTTCGGTCGGCGCAGGCGAACTGCTGGACGGGCTTGCGCGGATGACGGAAAGCGCGGACCAGCTGCAGGCAGCCCACGACCGGCTGCTCGCCGGCTACCGGGAGGCGGGCGCAGGCATCGGACTGCTCGCGGACAAATATCGCGAGCTGGAAGACGGCCTGTCCGTCCTGGAGCAAGGTCTGGGCGGCATTGACGCCAGCCTGAAGCAGGTGGCGGAGAACCATCCGGAGCTCGGCGCCGACATGGACTTCATGATCGCCCGGCAAACCGTGGCCCGGCTGGCGGCGGGCGCCACGGAGATGAAGTCGGGCATCGCGACGCTCAACGAACAGCTGGCGTCGGCGGCCGGGGGCATTGCGCAGGCGAATGAAGGCTACGCCCAGGCGCTGGACGGACAGTCCCGGTTCGCCTCCGCCCTGGGAGACATCCGGCAGGGGCTGGCCGAACTCGCGGCGGGCATCGAACAGGCGGCAAGCGGCCAGTCGGCGCTGGCCGGCGGCGTGCCGCAACTGGCCGACGGCCTGGATCAGGTGGCGGACGGCCAAAGCCGGCTGGCGGAAGGCATGGGCGACTTCCGCGCCAAGATCGCCGAGCTGGAAGAAGGGCTTGCGCTCGGCACGGACGGGCTGACCCGGGTGGCCGAAGGCATCGGGAGCGCCCGGGAATACCTCTCCGGGCTGCAAAACGGCAGCGAAGCCGGCTGGTATGCACCGGAGGAGGCGCTTGAAGACGAAACCTTCAAGCAGGCGCTGGACATGTACCTGTCGAAGGACGGGAAGACGGTCACGTGGGAAGTGTCGCTGGCCGAACATCCGTATGCGAAGGAAGCCCTGGACAGCATTGACGGCATCCGGGCGATGGCGGCCCGCACGCTGGAAGAAGCGGGGTATGCCGACGCACAGGTGGCCGTCGGCGGCGTCAGCAGCATGCACCACGACCTGGACACCATTTCCGTCCGCGACTACGATCGCACGGTCATTTTGATGCTGGCCGGCATCGCAATCGTGCTGGCCGTTCTGCTCCGGTCGCTCGTCATGCCGCTGTATCTGGTTCCGTCGCTTTTGTTGACGTATTTCATTTCCCGGGCGGTCACCGAAGCGATTTTCGTCGATTTGCTCGGCTACGACGGCGTCAGCTGGGCGGTTCCGTTCTTCGGGTTCGCGATGCTGCTGGCGCTCGGCGTCGACTACAGCATTTTCCTGATGGACCGGTTCAATGAATACAAGGATCTCCCGGTCACGGAGGCGATTATGCTGTCGATGAAAAAGATGGGCGGCGTCATCCTTTCGGCTGCGGTCATCCTGAGCGGAACGTTCGCCGCCATGCTGCCCTCGGGCGTGCTGTCCCTGCTCCAGGTGGCCACGCTCGTGATGACCGGACTGTTCCTCTATTCGTTCGTGATCATGCCGTTGTTCGTGCCGGTGATGGCGAGCCTGTGCGGGGCCTGGAACTGGTGGCCGTTCCGCCGCCGCCCCCGCAAGGCGGAGACCGGTGCGGAGACGAACGTGCCTGCTGGCCGCGACGGCGGCGTAACGGCATAACGGTTTGTGAAGGGACGCGGTGCGAGATGCCGCGTCCCTGTTGTTGTACGCCCGGCATGGGCGTCATCTCTACGGTGAAAGTCCGGAATGGGGGCTGGCGAGCGCCTACCATTAGCCGAGGGCAAGGGTGTCGGTCGCAAGGCCGAATCTGAAGGAAGCCGGAGGCAAACG
>Ga0310837_100482_pt1 | contig 27729 bp, 18 predicted proteins | sample SM_ome_5_FD_201315 | JGI IMG/M metagenome (GOLD analysis project Ga0310837, IMG submission 201315) | Sorghum-adapted microbial communities enriched on stacked mutant (SM) sorghum from Joint BioEnergy Institute, Emeryville, California... ...
TTGCCGATGTTTGCTTCTATCGCGATTGCTTCGATCACGGTGCTGTTAATCTCGCTGATAGCCGCATATACACTTGTACCAGCGCTCATGGCTGTCTTGCTGCCGTATATTCGCGCGCCAGGAGACGTTTCGAGCAATCGAACATCGCTCTGGCATAGCTGGTCAGCATTTGTCATGAAACGTCCTTTTCTAATCGGTATCTTGTCGGCAGTGTTGCTCCTCGTGGGCTTATCCCCGCTGGATCGCTTGCGGTTGGAAGTCCCGGATGCCACTTCCTTGCCACAGGCAGCTGAATCGCGCCTTGCCTATGAACGTTGGCTGGAGGGTTCCGGACTTCGCGAGCAATCGCTTATCTATGTTGTGTTGGGCGGCGAACATGAACCGTTGTCGAAGCAGCACCTCATGGAGGCTTATCAGATCGAAAGGCAGTTGCGCGGCGATCCAGAGGTGATGCAGGTACAGTCGATCTTCTCCCTTGCGGGCATGGATGGTGAACAACTGTATCGGATGCTAGAGAAACCGGAGTATCAGGATCGCTATCAGCGGATCTTGCAACGATCGATCAGTGGGAGTTATATGCTGTACGAAGTGACGCTGCGCGGCAGGCCAAACGATCGTCAAGTACATGAGTGGCTGAGGCGGTGGGAACAGAGAGGAGAGAGGGCGGAGCTGCCATTCCAGCTGGGCGGGGAAGCGAAGTATGTACAGGAAGTCCATGACACGATCTTCCGCCACATTCCTTATACGATTGCCTTCATCATCCTGATCAATTATGTGATCTTGTTCGCGGCATTTCGTTCGCTCCTGATCCCGCTGAAGACGATATTCATGAATCTGCTTAGCCTTGGCGCCTCATATGGGATCATCACATGGATCTGTCAGGATGGGCGGTTCGGCATCGAGCCGGGCGGAATCGCGATCATGATCCCTGTCTTTATCTTTGGATTGGTGTTCGGGATCAGCATGGACTATGGCGTATTTCTCGTATCCCGCATCTATGAAGCGTACCGGGCCGCAGGAAACAATGATCTGGCCGTACGGCATGGGATGGTGTCCTCGGGGCGCGTCATCACGCTGGCCGCGGCGATTATGATCGCGGTCACGTTGCCGTTCTCCTTAGCCGATGTGGCTGGCGTCAAACAGCTGGGGATCGGCATCGCTGCGGCGTTGTTCATCGATGCGACCGTTATCCGCATGGGGCTCGTGCCGGTTCTGATGAAGCTGTTTGGCCGCTGGAATTGGTGGTCGCCCGTGTGACAAGGGGACGGGGGTTCTGTCACATCAATAACCCCCGTTATGAGGATCGTGAGTTCCTTAGGCGCCGGAAGATGGCTTCTTCGCCAGCAGTTGATTGATGCGCTCCGAGCTGAGCAGCATGACCAAGGCATATACGGCGATGAAATATGGGAAGATCGCGATCGTCGTTCGTCCTGCGATCCAGCCGAGCAACGGCGGCAACAGAGTGGCGCCCGTATAAGCCGCTGCCATCTGATAGCCCATGATCTTCTGCGAACGCTCGCGGCCGAAGCGTGCTGGCGTCTCATGCAACATACACGGGAAGATCGGCGCGCAGCCGATGCCCACGAGCATGAAGCCGGTGATCGTACAAGCGATCGGCAGAGGGAGCAAGAAGAGCAAGGTGCCGATCAGGACAAGGATCTGTCCAACTCGGATCAACGTTCGACTGGATACCCGCAGCGTGATGAAGCCGCTGATGAATCGGCCAAGGGTGATGCCCCCGTAGTATGTCGACACCCAACCAGCGGCAGCCGCTGCATCCATCTGCTTGACATTCACCAAGAAACTGCTGCCCCAGAGTCCCATCGTCGCTTCGACGCCGCAATAGAAGAGGAAGGACGACATAGCCAGACTGATGCCGTGTTTGCCCAGCGGAGCTCGGCTGGTCGCTGCAACCTCATCCTTGGTGCTATTCATGCTGTCACTTCTATTCATGCGCCTCCACAGCGGCAATGACAGGAGCAAGACTGCGACGAGTGAGAACTGGATGATGGCGATGGTGAGATATCCCGTTCTCCAAGCGCCATCAACCAGATAGGCGGACATGATGATCGGGCCGAGCGTAGCGCCAACCCCCCAGAAGGAATGGAGCCAGCTCATATGGCTTGCCCGGTAATGATTGGCGACATAATTGTTCAAGGCAGCATCGACAGCACCTCCTCCAAGCCCGAGAGGGATAGCCAAGATGATGAGCCAGATGAACGAAGGCGCGGCTGAGAACCCCAGCAGAGCTCCAGCCGTCAAGAAGGTGCTGAGCAAGGTGACAACACCTGCACCGAAGCGTTTGACGACGGCAGAGGTTAACAGACTAGAAGCGATCGTGCTGCCCGCAACGAACAGCGAGATGATTCCCGCTTGCTCGAAAGAAGCGTTGAGATCGTGCTGCATAATCGGCCAAGCGGAGCCAAGGACCGAATCCGGAAGACCAAGACTAATAAATGCGAGATAGATGATGACTAGAAGTGCTGTTGCCATGTGTGTGATAACTCCTCTGTGGTGAATTGGATTCGACATCAAGACATTTCAACTATTATACTATATACGGATTCACTGATGTAAACCGCAATTATAACTCCTCCCAGAACAATGGAAACCCGCCGATGATCTGACATTTCTCCTGCGCAACTGATGACAGCAATACCTTCAACAAACTAGTGACACTATCGGATCTTTCATGTTATTTTATGTCCAGGTAAATGCCAGGAACATGAAACCAAACTGACTTGTCACATAGGAGGCGAATCTGACGTGGAGCCAAGAAGAGCGAAGGAAATCCCGCATTGCCCGATCTGCGGATTCAAGATGGAGTGGTGGTTCGCCAAATGGAAGTGCTTCAATTGCGGGCAATGGAACGGCTGCTGCGGAGACAGCACCAGCGATCCAGGCGGTTTGTGGTGCGATGCAGAAGAAGAGAAAAGTTAGCAGATCATGTTCATGGAAGGATTCCTGTACAGCAACTGGATCGAGCTGAATGGGATGAAGAACCTGCTGAATTGCGGACGGATTGCGAGTTGGGTCACTTAATCTCCCGCTAATGAATCTGTTAAGGGGCGATTGAACGGATGATATTCTTTGATCTGGACGGTACGCTGCTGGACTTTAAGTCTGCGGAGTACTTCGGTGTGCGAACTCTATATCTGGAGAACAAGCAGCATCTTCAGATGAATGAAGATGTGTTTTATCAATTGTGGTGCAATGTTTCTTCTAAGTATTACAAGAAATATCTAGATGGAGAGCTGACCTTTGCCCAGCAGAAGATAGAGAGAACGAAGGGTGTCTTTGCTGAAGCCGGCATTCGCCTGTCCGATCATGAAGCGGAGGCGAAGTTTCATACATACTTGAAGGGCTTTGAACATCATTGGAAAGCCTATGATGATGTCATCCCTTGCCTATATGCACTGAAGGGTCGTCGGCTCGGGATTATCAGCAATGGAGACCATGCCCAACAAGTGTTTAAGCTTGAGAGGATGGGCATTCGAGAGCATTTTGAGATCATCGTCACCTCAGGAGATGCGGGAGTGGCCAAGCCGGACGTTCGAATCTTTGAAATCGCTTGTGAGAAGGCTGGCTTGCCGCCGGAAGAGTGCTGCTATGTAGGCGATGACTTATATATCGATATACTCCCCTGTGAGAAATTTGGCATGACCGGCATCTGGTTGAACCGATATCAGCGTGCGCACGATGAACCCAACATTCGAATGATCGATTCATTGGCTAATTTGGGGAGTTATTTGTTGTAAATGTACGAATACATTTCTCCGGTCCCCATGACGGTCTTGGGGCAAATTACAATGCAAGGAAATGAACCAATATTTCCGCAGTCGTCTATGTTCGCCTATTAATAAAAAAGCCTACAGGGTGGCGGCCCTGTAGGCTTTTGTTTCACGTCCTTGCGCTAACGGAACGAGATGACGTTATTCGAAGAATATCCCCCTTATTACGATCACTAACGGAACGTGATGACGTTATGTCTCCAATTCGAGGGGGCGAACTGATCAAAATCTAAGAATAAAGCTTCTCCGTTCCGTTAGGAGTTCGTTATTGGACGATTTCCCACAAATAGAGGAATAACGTTCCGTTATGGCGATTGGAGCCGTATTAGGTCTTGTATCTTTCATTTTTTTGGCTTCTTTCGTGCTATTGGTTATACTGATAATAAATTGACATACGAGGGGGTGGTCCCATGACAACGAATAAGAAACCCAATAGATTAGCCAGGGAGAAGTCACCATACCTATTGCAACATGCATACAATCCGGTTGACTGGTTTCCATGGTCAGAAGAGGCATTCGAGATCGCAAGGCGCGATAACAAGCCCATCTTCCTCAGCATCGGCTACTCGACCTGCCACTGGTGCCACGTGATGGAGCATGAGTCGTTCGAGCACGAGGCTGTGGCTAACTTATTAAATGAACATTTCGTGGCGGTTAAGGTGGATCGTGAAGAACGGCCGGATGTCGACAGCCTGTATATGACCGTGTGTCAGGCGCTCACTGGACATGGCGGTTGGCCGCTGACGGTGATCATGACACCGGACAAGAAGCCGTTCTTCGCCGGGACTTACTTCCCGCGTGAGAGCAAGTATGGACGAGCTGGGCTCATCGATATCCTCGAAGCTGTGCGCAAGCAATGGACCGAGTCGCCGGATAAGCTGCTTCAGGCAGCCGACTCGATCACGGAGGAGATCACCCGCATCACGAGCAAGACGAAGCAGGGCGAGCTAAGCGAGCAGACGTTACGCCTGGCGCTGGAGCATTACCGAGAAACGTATGACGCAAGGTACGGAGGCTTCGGTCAGGCACCGAAGTTTCCGGCCGCGCATAATCTCTCCTTGTTGCTCCGCTTGTATCGAAGATATAAGGACCCGGTTGCGCTCGATATGGCGGAGAAGACGCTGGAGGCGATGTATCGCGGCGGGATGTATGACCATATCGGCTTCGGCTTCGCGCGATACTCAACCGATGAGAAGTGGCTCGTGCCGCACTTCGAGAAGATGCTGTACGACAACGCTCTGCTGGCGACCGCCTATATCGAGGCCTATCTCATCACAGGAACCGAGCTGTATGCGGATGTGGCGAAGCAGATCTTCACCTACATCCTGCGCGATATGACGCATCCCGAGGGGGGCTTCTACTCCGCCGAGGATGCGGACTCGGAAGGTGTGGAAGGCAAGTTCTATGTATGGAGGCCGGATGAAGTGAGAGACGTGCTGGGTGAGCGGGACGGTACGGACTTCTGTACGTTGTATGGCATCACGGAGGAAGGAAACTTCGAAGGGAGAAGCATCCCGAATCTGATCGAGCCTGGCATCTCAGAGAGTTGGTTCGACGAGACGCCGGTTGAGCTGGATGAACGGTTCGAGGCTTGCCGGCAGAAGCTGTTTGAAGCGAGAGAGAAGCGGGTTCACCCTGGCAAGGATGACAAGATCTTAACGTCATGGAACGGGCTGATGATCGCTGCCTTGGCACAAGGGTTCAAGGCATTTGGAGATCAGGCATACCGGGAGGCGGCAGAGGCAGCGGCAACTTTCATCGAGAAGAAGCTCATCTCGTCTGACGGCCGTTTGCTCGCCCGTTACCGGGATGGTGAGGCGAAATATACTGCGTATGTGGACGATTACGCATGTTATATCTATGGCCTCCTGGAGCTGTATGAAGCCACGTTTAACCTCGTCTATCTGGACAGAGCGGTGCAACTCTGCCGTCAGATGATTCGTTGGTACTGGGACGAGGAGCATGGCGGCTTCTATATGAACGCCCATGACAGCGAGCAATTGCTGACGCGTTTGAAAGAGTTGTATGACGGGGCGATGCCTTCCGGCAATTCTGTCGCTGCGTATGTGTTGCAACGGCTGGCGCATCTGACCGGAGACGATGAACTGAGCAGACTCGCCCAGCGGCAGTTGCTTGCGTTCGCTGGAGAAGTAAACCGATATCCGAACGGCTATGCGATGTTTCTGCATGCACTGATGTTCGCAATCGGTCCGAGCCGCGAGATCGTCATCAGCGGTGAACCGGACGATCCTGAGACGCGGGAGATGATCGCAGCGATTCGCCGCAGATTCCTGCCGCAGACAGTTGTCAGCCTGCATCCGCCTGGGGAGGCAGGAGCTGCCGCAAGTCGTCTGATGCCGGTGCTGGAGGGCAAAACACCCGTGAATGGTCAGCCCGCTGTATATGTATGTGAGAACTTCACTTGCCAGGCACCGGTGTCCACGCTCGCCGAGCTTGAGAAGTTGTTGGATGGCTAGGATCCATACGCATTTCAGATCAGCGCGGTGAGAGGATAACGGAGATGATGCAGATGAATGGAGAACGCAGGACATATCCGCAGGCGTATATCGAATACCTCGTGCAGTTTCATGCGGTACGGGATTACTTCGAATGTCATGAGATTCTGGAGGAATACTGGAAGGAGCATCCCGAGAGCCCGTATCGGGAAACGTGGGTGATGCTGATCCAACTCGCGGTCAGTCTGTATCACGAGCGGCGCGGCAACAGGACTGGAGCCGTGAAGTTGATGACGGGAGCGATAGGCCGTTTCAACGCATCGCATATGGAACAGCTCGGTGTGGATGGTCATGCGCTGCTGGAGAGGATGCGTAACCGTCTCGACGAGTTACGGTCGGAGGCAGCGGCGCCATTTTCGGACTTGAATATCCCGATCATCGACGAGGAGTTGGTTCAGCGCTGTGAAGAGAGAGCGAAGGAACTTGGGTGTACCTTCGGTCAACCAAGCGATATGCAAGATTCATATTTGCTCAATCGCCACAAGCTTCGTGACAGAGAGGCTGCGAGACAGGCCAGGCAGGCAGCGCTCGAGGAACGGAAGTCGCATTGATGCATAACGGTCAAAAATAGCTTGGATGAGTCCAGCAAGTACTGGAGGCATCCAAGCTTTCTTCTATGCACCACAATTCGACGTTTTAAACTTCTGGAATCTCCTGATTAAACAACAAGGCGACAAATTGCTCCAGCGTCAGCTGACCGAAGTAATGCTTCAGATCCACATTCCGAAGCTTGTCCGTTATGGCAGACTGCTCGTAGCGGGTGCCGCGCAGCAGATCCTCCAGTTCGGCCACATCGCCTACACCGAAGAAGTCGCCATAGATCTTGATATTCTCCAGCATGCCGTTCATGACATCGAGACGAACGTCGATGATGCCGGACGGGAATTTGTGCGCGTTGGAGATGTTGAACTTCGGCGACCGGCCATAGTTCCATTCCCAGGTGCGATAACGTGCTTCCGCGATCTGCCGAACATTGTCCCAATCTTGCTCCGTGAGCCGATATTGCGGTACATCCTGAGCCTCGCAATTGAACAGATACTTCAGCAAGGTCGCACGGAAATCTTCGATCGTCATCGACTGCATCTCCGGAGGGAGGAATTCCTTGATGTTCGCGACGCGGGCGCGTACGGACTTGGTGCTCTTGGACTCGATCTTCATCGGCTTCACTTTCAAAGCGGAAGCGACGTTGTCCATCGCCGAGTCGAATAGCAGCGTGCCGTGACTGAACATGCGTCCGCGTGTGGCGAACTGGGCGTTGCCGGACACCTTGCGCTCGCCGACCTGGATGTCGTTGCGGCCGGTCAACGCCGCGTCCACGCCGAGCGCTCGCAGCGCATCGATCACTGGTTGCGTAAACTTCGCAAAGTTGTGGAACGACTGGCCGTCGTCCTGCGTGATGAAGCTGAAGTTCAGGTTCCCCAGGTCATGATACACAGCGCCGCCGCCGGATAACCGGCGCACGACGTGAATATGGTTCTCGCGAACATATTCCTCGTTGATCTCTTCGATCGTGTTCTGGTTCTTGCCGATGATGATCGATGGTTCGTTTATGTAGAACAGCAGATAGGTCTCGTCCATCGGCAGGTTGCGCAGCGCGTATTCTTCCAGCGCGAGATTCAGAGTGGGGTCCGTGTTGCCCTGGTTATCGATAAACAGCATGTGAATCACTTCCGTTCATGGAGTATAGGCCGGATACCCGGCTTGTCTCGTGTGCAGACCGCATGCAAGTGCTGCTCAGTTAAGTTAACGACGTTAATCATCTAACTGTTCTTGTGAGAGGTGTTCGTAACCGTTGATGATCACATCCAACTTGCCCGTCTCCGGATGGATGAGCAAGCCATGTACAGCTGTGCCCGGCGGGAGCAGCGGATGATTGCGTATGATCTCTACGCTTCGCTTGACCCCGTCATGGACATCGTCAAATCCTCTCAGCCATCTGCGGAGATCGATGCCTGCACGCTTAAGCGTGGTCAGCATCTGCTGATCAACGCCACGCTCAATTGCGCTCTCCACGATCATCTCGGCGTTCAAACCGGTCATGCCGCAATCATGATGGCCGATGACGAATACTTCCTCTGCACTCAGCTTGTACAACGCCACGAGGATGCTGCGCATGACGTTGCCGAACGGCTGAATGACGATTGCCCCGGCGTTCTTGATGATCTTGGCGTCGCCGTTGCGAAGATTGAGGGCTCGGGGCAGCAGCTCGGTAAGTCGAGTATCCATGCAGGTCAGGATGACCATTCTTTTGTTGGGATAGCGATTGGTGAGATAATGTTCATATTCTTTGGATTCAACAAAATGATTATTATAAGCGAGTATTTCATCTAGTTTACGCAAGATTTGATTCACCATCCTGTTCTCAAGGTACGAACTATCTGCGGTCTACAACAGGCAGATCGCTCGCGTAGATCTGGCTGTTGCTGGTTAAGCGGAAGGACCGCTTGTCCGGCTGATAGTCTAACGTAAGATGATCCTCATAGAACACCTCATGTCTCGGTTCATACACGATCATCGGCTCGGTGGCTGCCATCACATCGGAATCGAGCAAGCTGGATCGGTCCAGCATCCAGAGCGCAGGCACTCCGCTGACCGCACAGCCGCAGCCCTCCGCGTCATAGACGAGCTTAAAGATCGTATCCGATGATCCCGACAGGGCATGCAGACGGTCGGCTGCCGGACTTGTGATATGGATTTTCATGTTGCTTAACCTCCTTTAGGCGATTATATCACATTTGTTTTTTGCCGTCATTTTTCATACTATGTAAGTAGCAAGGCGAATATCGATTCTACCGAACACAGGAGTGATTGGATGTCAACATCAATTCGCGATCTATTCATGGAAAGAGTCAGGAAGATCAAGAGCTATGAGGAAGCGGTGAGCCTCATGCATTGGGATCTCCGCACAGGTGCGCCTCGCGCCGGAGTTCCGCAGCGGTCACAGACGATTGGTCTCTTGCAGACGGAAGCGTTCAAGCTGACGATCGCCGATGAGATGGACGAATGGCTTGCCGCACTGTCCCAACCAGAAGCATGGGAGCAGCTCACACCGATGGAGAAGCGACTGGTTGAGGTGATGAAACGCCGTTTCGAGCGGAGCCGCAAGATTCCGTCTGAGATGTTCCAAGCGTATGTCACGCTCGTATCAGAAGCCGAATCCGTCTGGGAAGAAGCGAAGAAGGCGGCTGACTTCGCCCGGTTCCAACCTTATCTGGAGAAGATCGTGGACTACAATCGGCAATTTGCGGAGCTGTGGGGCTACGAGGATCATCCATACGATGCGTTGCTCGATGACTATGATCCGGGAATGACTGTACATAAACTTGACAGACTGTTCGGCCAGGTACGGGAGAGTATCGTACCTCTCGTGGCGCATGTGAAGAACAGCCCGCAGCCGGACGTCTCCTTCTTGAAGCAATCGTTCAGCAAGGAACAACAACGTGAGTTCAGCACGTTTATTCTGAAAGAGTTGGGTTACGACTTCGATGCTGGCCGTCTCGACGAAACGGAGCATCCGTTTGCGATCGGTCTGAATCCGCGAGACGTGCGGGTAACGACGCGATTCAAGCCAGATGATCTGACGTTTGCGTTGTTCAGCACGATACACGAATGCGGCCACGCGCTGTATGAGCAGAATATCTCGGCGGAACTGACGGGCACACCGCTGGCAGAAGGCGCATCCTATGGCATCCATGAGTCGCAGTCACGATTCTGGGAGATCTTCATCTCCATGAGCCGTCCGTTCTGGAACCGGTACCTGCGCGAGCTGCAACGGGTATTCCCCGGCCAACTGGACGATGTGTCTGTCGATCAATTCTACCGGGCGATCAACCGCGCTGAGCCTTCTCTCATTCGCATCGAAGCAGATGAGTTGACTTACAATCTGCATATCATGATTCGTTACGAGATCGAGAAGCAGCTGATCGCCGGTCAGATCGAAGTGAAGGATCTGCCGCAGATCTGGAACGACAAGTACGAGGAATACCTCGGTGTAAGACCTAGCCATGACGGTGAGGGTGTGCTGCAGGATGTGCATTGGTCTGGCGGTTCGTTCGGCTACTTCCCATCGTATTCGCTTGGCAACATGTACGCCGCGCAGATCTGCGCGAAGATGAAGCAAGAGCTGCCAGACTTCACGGGGCTCGTGGAGCGCGGAGAGTTCGCGCCGATCAAGGAATGGCTGACGGAGCGCATCTATCGGCATGGTATGATGATGAAGCCGGAGCAGTTTATGCAGCAAGTAACAGGTGAGGAACTCGATGCACGCTACTTGATCGAGCATCTGCAGACGAAGTTCGGTGAGTTGTACTCGCAAGAATAATCTGAGATGAATGCAGGCATCGCCAGACTTGCTGTCAAGTCTGGCGATGCCTGTTGTCTGTTGCGGGGGCAGCGTTGGGGCGTAGGTCAGACCGGAAAGCAGTCCAGCGTGTCCTCATGATCTTAACGGAACGAGGAGGCGTTATTTTGCCATTTACGCCTGTTCTGCCTATTCTAACGGAACGACGTGACGCTATTGGCCTCGAAAACCAGGTTTGTCGGGGGCAAAACGCCGAATAGCGTCACTGGATTCCGTTAGCAGCGCGATACCCCCGTCATTCGATCAAAGAACGTCATTGGGTTCCGTTGGCGTTGGCAGCCTGCGATCAGGTTGGCACCGCACGATCAGGAACGCATCAAACCTGGCCGGTGGACGCCGACCCGGAGCCAACCGATGCCAGTCATGCGCCGGACGATGCCACGCCGGTCAGATCTTCTTCCAGGTGGCTCGCATTCATAACGCCAACAGGCCTGATCTGGATGACGAGCATGCGCTCCAGGAAACAGCAGGTCAGAATAAACATCTGAAGCTCATCCAGCAGTTGAATGTTCAGCACCAGCGTGCGGTCATTCACCCAGCCCGCAGATGCGCCTGATGGTCGTGCGAAGAACGGATCAGGCGCAATGATCGGTTTACCCATGGCAAACCGGCACTCCGTCTGGCGTTCTTCTGCGTACAGAATCAGCTTGCATTCATCGCCCCACTGAAACTCACAGGCGGTATATCCCGGCTTATTGGCAGCAAGCTGATAAGGGCCTGCTGCCCCCTCGAATACAGGAAGGTCGAAGCTGGCGCTGTGCGGCAGATAGCAAGGCAACTCTAGAGAGTGTGCCGCAGCAACAGGGGGGCTTGTGTCCGAACCATGGATCGACGTTGGCGACTCTGACGTGTGAGCAAGGTTTGCTGATCGTCCAACCGATGGGAGAACAGGCGAGTGCACCGCCGCCGGAGGCTGACCCGGACACGACAAACCAGGCGTGGACGCAGTGTGCCGCAGATCGGCCGCTTCCCGATCTCGCCGCGCATCTTCACATGCTGGATAGATCCATTGCCAGAAGGCGTCGAGGATGAGTTGGTGTTCGTCCCGGTTCTGCAAGGTATTGGCCGTTGTGGCCAGCACGAGCTGTTGATCCGGCACGACGAGGATGAACTGACCGCCCATGCCGAAGGCGCAGTAGGAGCCGGAGCGTCCCCTCCAGAACTGGTAGCCGTAGCCTTGGCGCCCCTCCAGCTGCATCCTGGCATTGGAGTTGTCCACGATCTTCGCGGTGCTGGCGGCGACCCAGCCCTCCGGCAGGATGCGCCAGCCGTTCCACACGCCATCCTGCAGATAGAGTTGGCCGAATCTGGCCATGTCCTCGGTCGTACAGCGGATTCCGCTGCCGCCCTTGTTAATGCCGAGCGGGCAAGATTCCCACTCGATGCGCCCGATGCCGATCGGATCGAACAGCCTGGGCCGCAGATAATCGTGTACCGTCATCCCAGATCTGCGCTGGATGATGGCGCACAGCGTATGCGTCGCCGTCGTGTCGTAGGCGAACACGGTGCCGGGGGGATGGGCGGGAGGCGTGTTCAGAAACGAAGCCACCCAGTCCTCGACATCCGTTCGCGTTGACCCGCGATGCACCGTTTGCATGGACAGCAGATGTCTGACCGTCATCATCGCGGTGAACGGATGGACCTCGCCCGCCAGCTTGTCCGGAAACAGATCGACGATCCGGTCATCCAGCGAGAACAACCCTTCGCCGATGGCGATGCCGACTGCTGAAGACGTAAAACTCTTGCTGACGGAGAAGATCGGGTGGAGCGTATCCGCTCCAAACGGTGGCGCATACCCTTCAGCCACAACATGCCCATTGCGAAGCAGCATGAAACTGTGCAGATTCACATTCATCATCCGTAAGTGACGGATAAACCTCCCGATCCCATCAGCGTCGATGCCTGCTTGCTCGGGCGTTGCTCTCCTTAATCGATCCATTGATCGCTGATCCTCCTTCGCACGAAATTGCGGCTGATCTCGAAGCGGGGTATTCTGCGCATATGAGCCGCCGCAAAGTTCAACCATAAAACGGCGGTACCCAACCATCATCGCCGGACAGCACAAGTTCCACCGTATAGAATGCCGCTGCCTCCGCCGTCATCTGCTTTGCCCAGCGGACGCGCGATTCCGGCTTGGCGCCCGGCCCGGTGCTGCCGAACTCCTCATAACGGGAGGTGGACTCCCGCTCGGGTTTGCTCCAGTTATGCCAGCCGAGCGGATGAACAGAAGCATCCATATGGGTCCGTATGAAAGCCACGGCAGCGTAATCCCGCCACGGTCTGCCCAGCCAGACCAGCTCCACACCTTCTCCGCCCGTCACCTTGCAGTCGAGGAACACGTAGCCGTAACGGCGTTCCAGCGGGGTATTGGCTGCAGTCAGATAACCGCCTGTGCGTTTGCAATGGATCTCGCAGCGGTCGAACACGGCGGTTGCAGGCCCGAAGATAAAATCGACGTCACCTTCGATATAGCAATCCACGTAATAATGACGCCCGCCAGCGGCATAAAGCGTGTCTTGATCGCCCTCGAAACGGACATTGCGGAAGGCGACCCGATCCGCTTCGATGAAGGCTGCCACGGCTTGCCCGGTGCGCGGTCCCGAATCATTGCGGATCGTCAGACGCTCCGCCCGGAAATCATCCGCATAGACATAGAAGCTGCCGCTCCGGAACGTACCCAGCGGTTTGCCTACGGAATCCAGCGTATGCGCATTGTCCTGATAGACGAGAACCGTGCCATCCGTTGATTCGCCGAGCAGATGGATCGGCCCCTTGTCTTTCGGCACGACAATTTTCTCTCTGTACAGGCCGTTTCGAATCTCGATGACCGTAACCTCGAGCGATTGATCGGGCACATGACGAATCGCTTCCTGCACGGTACGAAAGTCGCCATTGCCTCTCTGATCTACGATGATCTTCACGTTTGCTCAACTCCTCACATGGACTCTGTTTCTATCTTAGCGATCTTGCCTGCCGGATTCTTCATATTTTGCAGTGCGAATTGGCCGTTTTTTTGCTTCTTTTGTTGTCAGTCAGATTCAGATGATGCTCTCCGCCGCCGCTCCAAAATAATGTAAATGTGAGCTAAAGATTCATAGATTTTGGTCGATTCGGGAGGGAGATTATGCTAGATTATATCTATGTTTAAATCTTTATGATTATATTGAGGATTCAGCTGAACAACAATCACGAAGCAGGGAGTGAGAGAACTTGACGACCAACCATTCCAGAGGAAAACGAATCTGTCTGGCAACCTTGCTGGCAACTGTCGTGGTCACTGCAGCTGGCTGTTCGCTGTTGCCGAAGGAGCCAGAGCCGCTCGCACCGCCGCTCATCAAGCCGGTCGACTCGGATGTCCGAACGGTCGAGGTGAAGCTTGATACGCTCGAATATGCGGTTCATGGAACCGGTACGCTGGAGTCCCGCTCGATGACCTACGTCCAGGTTGAAGCTGAGGAAGGCACTGTAGATGAGGTGTTCGTGAAAGCAGGCGATGAGGTGCGTGCCGGCGATCTGCTCATCCAGCTCGAGAGGGAGAACCTGGATCTCGATATGATGAAAAAACAGCTTGACGTATTCAAAAAAGAGAAAACGCTTAACGAAGTCAGAGACAGCGGCAGCGAACTGGAGATGAAGATCGCCATGCTGGATCTGCAGATCGCGCGAGAGGAGCTGACCAAGCTGGAGGAAAGATTGAATGCCACGCGAATCCTGGCTCCGGCAGACGGCGTTGTCGTGTACGAGTCCGGTGTGGAGCCGGGCGATCGGGTCTCGCAGTATCAAGTCCTGTATACGCTTGCAAACCCGTCGGATCTGTGGGTCGCTTTCACAACGCCGCTCGAGTCGGCGAGGAATGACATCCAGGTGGGAGCGAAGGCCGAGTTCAATCTGGACGACCAGGTGTATATCGGGACGGTTGTGCAGACGCCTGCCAGCGCTCCATTCGTCGACAATGACCGGTTGAAAGCGAAATATGGCAACACGATCTTTATCGAGGTTCCCGATCTTCCGGCTGACGCCGAGCTCGGCGATTGGGGAGATACGAAGATCGTGCTGTATCGCAAGGAGAATACGATCGTTCTGCCGCTGAGAGCGTTGCGCCAGAGCTTCGGCAGAACATACGTGCAGATCCTGGAGGGAGAAGCGCGCCGTGAAGTCGATGTCGAGATCGGACTGCAAACACAAAGCCAGGTAGAGATTGTGAAGGGACTGGAGATCGGGCAGCAGGTTGTCATGCCTTAGTAATCGAAGGAGAGCGTATAGATGCGAATGCCAATCCTTATCTTGTTGTTTCTGTTTCGCAAGATGCTGCAGAACCGCTGGCTGTACATCAGCCTGCTCGCCGGGATGATGCTGTGCACGGCGCTGACGAGCAGCTTGCCGATCTACAAGAACGCGATTCTGCAGCGCATGCTGATCCAGGAGCTTGATGATTCCTATATGGAAACCGCGAGATATCCGGGCAACATCAGGGCGCAGGTGAATTTCGGTTTCCTGGGTGTCGATTCGACCCGGCTCCAACAGGTGATCGCAGAATTGAACGAATATTGGGAGTCGAATGTTCTGGGAGCAAGCCGCGTGCCTGTTCTGGATGACATCCGCGAGCACATATACAAAGGGATCTATGTGTACCCGGAAGGCGGCGATCCCAATATCTATGAAACGAAGCGCAACGTCATGCTGGCCGCAAGAAGTGGTCTTGCCGACCACGTCCGGCTGGTAGACGGCAGGATGCCGTCGAATGAGCCGGTTGACGGCGTGATCGAGGTGCTGCTGACCGACCGTACGCTGGCCAGGCTCGGCACCGTCATCGGTCATGAATGGATCGCCGATTCGTCTGATGCCAGCCTCGCCCACATCCGGATCAGACCGGTCGGCGTCATCGCGGAAGCTGATCTGTATGACACGTACTGGAGCCATCAGCGGCTCAGCGCCTATGATATGGTTCTGTTCATGGACGAGTCGGCCATCTCCCGCATCCCCGACATATTGACCGAGTTGCCGATGCGTTCTGCCTCATGGTACGTGTCGTTTGATTACCGGTCGTTCACGCTGGATGCAGCGGACCGGTTTAACTCCATCTATGAGGAACTTAGGGACTATCTGGCAGCAGATTACAGCTCACAGGTCGTGGATGCTCCGGCAGTCAAGATCCTGACCTATTACACGGACCAGGAGAAGAAGCTTGGCATACTCTTGTGGTCGCTCAACGTCCCGCTGTTTATCCTGGTCGCGTTCTATCTGTACATGGTATCGGGCATGATCGCCGACCGACAGAAGGCGGAGCTGGCCGTGCTTTGGAGCCGCGGCGCTGGCCGTGGGCAGATCGTCGCGCTGTATGCACTGGAGTCCTCGCTGATGGCCTTGCTCGCCTGTGCGGCGGGGCCGTTTATCGGCCGCTGGTTGACGACAGTGCTCGGTTCGACCAACAGCTTCATGAGCTTCGTTCAGCGCCATTCGCTGGCCGCGGAGATTACGTTAGAGAGCTGCTTGTATGCGGCGGCTGCAGCGGTGTTTGCTGTTCTGCTGCATCTGCTGCCGCTGGTGTTCGCGATGCGGACAAGCATCGTGGAACAGATGCGTTCCCGTTCCAGATTCGAACAGCTTGCTTTCTGGCACAAGTATGGACTGGATGTTGTGCTGACCTTGCTCGGGGGCTACGGGTATTTCCATCTGTCGAGACGTCTGGATGATCTGCGATCGCTCGGAGTGGACAGCATCCAGCTGTCGGCAGAACCGCTGCTGTTCATCATCCCGTCCGTATTTATCCTGGGCATCAGCCTGATCATGCTGCGGCTCTATCCGTACGTGCTGAAGCTGATCTTTCGTATCGGACGAACCCGCTGGCCATTCAGCTGGTATTATGCGATGATGCTCGTCTCCAGACAGCCTGCCCGTTACCACATGCTGATGATCTTCCTCATCCTGACGATCGGAACCGGCATCTACAATGCCAGCGCAGCGAGGACGATCAACGGCAATATGGAGGAGCAGATCTGGTATCGGAACGGGGCTGATATCGTGCTTCAGGAGAGTTGGCCGAGCGAGAGTGTGTCCGACGACGAAGATGATCCGACCGGTTCTGCGCCATTGATCCGTTACAGGGAGCCGCCGTTCGACCGATTCGAAAATATACCGGGTGTCGTACAGGCGGCGAGGGTGTTCGACAACGATGAGGTGCAAGCCTTCACGAACAGGGGAGAAGGCGGAAGAGTGCGCCTGCTTGGCATATCGACGAAGGAGTTCGGACTGACGGCCAAATTCCCGAATGGACTGATGCCATATCATCTGTATGATTATCTGAATCTGATCGCGTTGGACCCGCATGCGGTGCTTGTTTCATCATCTTTTGCCGAGGCGTATGATGTCAAGCCAGGGGACCGTCTGCAGATCTCTGCCGGTTCGCTCGGCACGATGAATGTGTCGGTGTACGCGACGATCGACTACTTCCCGACCTACAATCCCAACCCGGTCGCAACGGAGAACCGCGGTCAAGTCTCGATCACCCAGCCCCACCTGATCGTCGGGCATCTCCAGACGATGCAGAATGAGCTGAGCCTCGTCCCATATGATGTGTGGCTTAATCTGGAGTCGGAGGACAGCCGCCAGGCACTCTACGACTGGCTGGAGGAAAACAAGATTCGCCTGATCCGCATGTCAGATACCTACGAACAGATCATCGCCAGCCGCAACGATCCTTTTCGCATGGCGATGAACGGCGCGATGAGCCTGGGCTTCATCGTCTCGCTCCTCATCACACTGGCCGGCTTCCTCCTGTTCTGGATGCTGATGCTGAAGGGCAGGACGCTCGAGTTCGGCATCTTCCGCGCCAGCGGATTGAGCCGCACTTCGCTCTTTCGCTTCATCGCGGTCGAGCAGATGCTGACATCCGGAACCGGCTTCCTCATCGGATTCGTCTGCGGGATCTGGGCCGGTCTGGTGTATGTGCCACAGCTCGAGATGTTGTTTGATCCGGCGCGCATCGTTCCGCCGTTTGCGGTGATGTTCGAACCTGGCGATACGGTGCAACTGATCGTCTTCGTCTGCCTGATGCTGATCAGCGCGTTGATCCTGCTGTCCTCTTACATCAAGCGGTTGAACGTGCATCAGGCGGTGAAGCTGGGAGAGGATTAGAGCAAAAAAGTTCAATTTAGACCGGGAAAAGGGCAGGAAGATCGAAGAAAATAAGCTTCAGTTTTCCTATAATAGTCTTGAAGATCGAAACAGACACAATCCGGCAGGAGGTTTCCATACATGGCAGACCAATCCGTCTGGTCCATCAAAACCGCAAATACGATCATCAGTCAGTCTGACACCGACGGGTACCATCCGGAGCTGAGGAAGCGATGGGCTTATGTTCCGGGCATGATGCTGATGGCAATCGCCCGCACAGGCGAATATTACGGTATCGAAGAATACGTGGCATTCATGAAGAAGCATATGGACTTGTTCGTCCAGGATGGCGGCAAGATCCATACGTACCGGATCGAGGAATACAATCTGGATCAGATCAATCAGGGCAAGAACCTGTTCATGCTCATGGAGAGAAGCGGTGAAGCGAAGTATGAGCAAGCGGCGCATTTGCTGGCAGCTCAGCTGGCCGGACATCCGCGCACGAGCGAAGGCGGCTTCTGGCACAAGAAGGTGTATCCCTTCCAGATGTGGCTCGACGGCCTGTACATGTCTTCGCCGTTCCTTGCCCAGTATGCCAGGACGTTCAACCGTCCCGAGCTGTTCGATGTGGTCGCGCTGCAGCTGCTGCTGATCGAACAGAAGACGCGGGACAAGCGGACCGGGCTTCTGTATCACGGCTGGGATGAAGCGCGCGAACAGGTATGGGCCGATCCGGTGACCGGCTGCTCAAAGAATTTCTGGGGAAGGGCGCTCGGCTGGTATATGATGGCCCTGGCGGATGCGCTCGAGCATTTCCCGATTGACCATGCGAAGCGCGGCACGATCATCGGCATCTATGAGCGGCTCGCCCATGCGGTGTGCCGTGTCCAGGACGAAGCATCCGGCGTCTGGTACCAGGTGCTGGATCAGAGCGAACGCGAGGGCAACTACCTGGAAGCTTCATGCTCCTCCATGTTTGTCTACTCGCTGGCGAAGGGGACGCGCCTCGGGTATCTGGAGCGTCATTTCCGGGAGAAAGCGAAGCGCGGATACCAGGGCATCCTCGAACGGTTCGTGACCGAGGGTGAAGCGGGAGTCCATCTTCATTCGATTAATCACGGGGCTGGACTCAGCCTGGATCGCGATGGTACATATGGCTATTACATCCGGGAGAAAGTTGTCTCGGATGCGCATATCGGGGTGGCGCCGTTTATCCTGGCCAGCCTGGAGATCGAACGAATGAATGAAGCTGAATAACCGGCGGCCGATGTATGACGGCAAATGCAGTGATCGCACAGCACAAAGGAGAGAGCGACTCAATGAATACAATCACCAAGCGCAGAGAGGCATGGGTTTCTGACCAGGGCGACGGCACATACATCAATCCGGTGCTGCATGCGGATTATTCCGATCCGGATGTAATCCGCGTCGGCGATGATTTCTACATGACGGCATCGAGCTTCGGGCATATCCCCGGGTTGCCGCTGTTGCACTCGAAGGATCTCGTCAACTGGCGGCTCATCAATCATATCATTCCGCACATGCCGCTGGAAGGATATGACAAGCCGCAGCATGGCAACGGCGTCTGGGCTCCGTCGATCCGCTACCATGACGGCAAGTTCTGGGTGTTCTACGGCGATCCAGACGTTGGCATCTTCATGACGACCGCCGAAGACCCGGCGGGGGAATGGGCGCCGCTGCATCTGGTGAAGGATGGCAAGGGGCTGATCGATACTTGCCCGTTCTGGGACGATGACGGCAACGCCTATCTCGTACATGCCTTCGCCAGGAGCCGGTGCGGCATCAAGCACCTGCTCAGGCTCTGCCGCATGTCACCTGACGGCCGCAGCCTGCTGGACGAAGGTCAGATCATCTTCGACGGCACCGAGCATCATCCAACGATCGAAGGGCCGAAGATGTACAAGCGGAACGGCTACTACTACATCTTCGCTCCGGCAGGCGGGGTGAGAGCGGGCTGGCAGACGATCCTGCGCTCCAGGTCGATCTATGGCCCATATGAAGACAAGATCGTGCTTCATCAAGGCGACTCGCCGATCAACGGCCCGCACCAGGGCGGTTGGGTGGAGCTGGAATCCGGTGAATCCTGGTTCATGCACTTCCAGGACAAGGGCGCTTACGGACGCATCGTGCATCTGCAGCCGGTGCGCTGGGTCGACGATTGGCCGCTGATGGGCGAAGATACGAACGGGGACGGCATCGGCGAACCCGTGTTGCGCTGGAAGAAGCCGGATGTCGGCGCCGTATACCCGATCGAGACGCCGGTAACCTCGGACGAATTCGACGGTGAGAAGCTAGGCTTGCAATGGCAATGGCAAGCCAACCCGAGGCCGGAGTGGGCTGCGCTTGCCGCTCGCCCAGGTTGGCTCAGCCTGCATGCAGAGCCGGCCGCACAGGAGACCGGTTGCCTGTACCTGCAGCCGAATCTTCTCCTGCAGAAGTTTCCTGCGCTGGAGTTTGCGGCAACGGCGAAGATTGACGCGTCAGCCCTTCAGGCTGGCGACCGTGGAGGCTTGATCGTCTTCGGTTATCAATACCGTTATATAGGCGTTGCGAAGGATGACCAGGGCAAGTTGACCTTGCTGCTGGCAGAGGGGGATAAGGAACAGGAGGTTGTACTCGCCAGAGAAGAGCTGAATACAGCTGATCTCCTGCTTCGGGTCTGCGTATATGATGGAGCGAGATGTGACTTCTCCTTCAGCCTGGACGGGGAGCAGTTTACAGAGGTGGGACAGGACTTGTTCCAGGCGAGGGAAGGCCATTGGGTCGGCGCCAAGGTCGGCTTGTTCGCCGTATCCAGTTCGGACGGCGGAGGAACGCTCGATGCCGATTGGTTCCGCGTGACAGCCCTGGAGTAGACAATGGAAATAAACAGCCGAGAATCAGGAGGAGTCGAACGCATGCGGGCTCCTCTTTCTCTGTCATTTTTTTCGAAGTGCAACGGAAGTTAAAGGGAGGGTGTTGAGGTGAGGAAGAAAGGCTGGCTGATCACCTGCCTCCTGCTCTGCGCAGGTGTACTTGTCCTCACGGCCGCGTGGAGAATCTCCCATTGGCGATCAACCGAGCAGGTTCATAGCCCTGTTGAAACGCTCAGCATCCTAAAGGCCGAGGCTGTCGGCGAGCGGCTCATCAAGCTGACGTTAAACAGACGTCTGTCCGGATTCTCGCCCGATGATCTGCGCGTGGCGGCTTCGGAACGGACATGGGATGCGATGGATCACAGGTTGGGGCGAACGATTGAAGTGCGGTATGCCGACGACAGTTTGAATAACGAGCTGCACAGCGTGATATGGCTGGAGGTGGGGGAGAAGATGGATCATCGGGGCAGGTTGGTGGACGTTCCTCGTTCGGGGAAGCTGCCGCTGTTGACGAACGAGGTTTACTATGTGTATGACCTGAATGTGGATATGGTGCGAGCGGACAAATTGCTGACCTGGCAGACGGCGAGCGGCGGCTGGGACAAGGAGCTGCATGTGCGGCCGGACCCCAAGGATGCGAACAGGATCATCAGCGAACGTTCCTGGGACGGCAAGGAGTCTCGTTCGATGATCCGGACTGTGGACGGCGAGGAGGCAGGCAGTCTCGACCATGGGGCTACCGTGAACGAGATGGTGCTGATCGCCAAGATGTACCGGGAGACGTATGACCGACGTTATCGTGCTTCGCTTCGCAAGGCGGTGGATTGGCTGCTGGAGATGCAGTATGAGAGCGGCGGCTGGCCGAAAGCTTATCCGCGCACCGGTACGGATCAGGACCTGATCACGTTTCAGAACGATGCGATGGTTCGCGCGATGACTGTTCTCCTGATGATCAGGCGCGGCGAGTATCCGTTTGACGCCCCCATAGTCGATGAAGATCAGTTGAAGCGCATCGACGAAACTTTGGACCGAGGCTTCGCCTTCATCGCCAGTTCGCAACTGGTGAAGGAAGGCATCCGTACAGGCTGGGCAGCTCATTATGATCCGGCAACATCAGAGGCGATCAGGGAGGAGGTTGCCATACCGGAGACAGCCGGGATCGTCAGGCTGCTCATGATGGCGGATCTTCCCGAGCTGGATGGCACGTTGCAGGATGCCGTTGCATATCTGCGGAAGCTCGAGCCGGAGGATCAGGAGACGCGGCAGAAGATCGAGGCGCTCATCCAGGTGTATGATTCGATCGGTTATTACGTGGATCATCTGTATGTCGAAGTCGTCGGCGACGGTTCGCAGGATGAACACGGGCGTTCCTGGATCGCAGGGGAGGTCGTGAAGGTGGCACCTGCCGATCCTTCAGGCTGGGAGGGACCGCCGACACACACGGCTATCCCGGAATACATCATGGAGGAGGATCAGCGGATCTCGCCCGATGAGCTGGAAGCGGAGCATCTGATCATTGTGGCAGCTGACGGCAGCGGCGATTATACGAGTGTCCAGGCTGCGGTTGATGCCGTGCCGGAAAACAACCGTCAGCCAGTGACGATCTACATCAAATCCGGGCTTTATTATGAAAGGGTTATCATCCCCAAGTCCAAACCGCACATCACCTTCGTCGGCGAGAGCAAGCTGGATACGATCATCACCTATCTGGATATTACAGGCACGGGTTTCAATGGCAATACCGTGATCATCGAGGCGGATGATTTCACCGCGCGCAACATGACATTCGCGAACGAGGCTGGCGCCATCGGCACCGCGTCGGCGGTCGAAGTGCGCGGGGACCGGGGAGTATTCGAGCATGTCCGCTTTATCGGTTATCAGGACACGTTATATCTGAATTCACGCGGCGGGAGGTTTTATTTCCGCAATTGCACGGTCCAGGGGGCGGTGGATTTCATCTATGGTCCGGCAATCGCCTACTTCGATCGATGCACGTTGTTCCTGACGCGCTCGGGAGGATACATCACAGCGGCCAGCACTCCACAGGATCAGGAAGTTGGCCTGGTCTTCAGCAATTGCCGGATCGTCGGCTATCCATGGGTGGAGAATGTCTACTTCGGGCGTCCCTGGCGGGAATACGCCAATGATGTGTTCCTCCATACGTGGATTGATGAAGGCAAGATCCATCTGGCGGGTTGGCACAACTGGGGCAGTCCGGACAAGGAGAAGACGGCCAGGTATATGGAATACGGCAGTTATGGGCCTGGCGCCAATATCCGCTATCGAGCCAAATGGACGAAGCAGTTAAGCCGTGAGGAAGCCGTCAGGTATACACCGGAGTACGTTCTGGGAGGACAGGACGGATGGGCGCCCTATAAATGATTAATGACGTTAACAATATAGGCAGGAACCGTGTTAGTTGGGGGGAATCCGATGCGTCACGTTTATCGATTCGCTGCGGCACTTGGCATGATCATTGCTGTACTGATGCTGGTCCATGATGAGCAGCTGGTGGCAGCAGCGATCAAGTATCATCCGGAGAAAGTGCCGTTCCTGAAGGCACAGTATGTCAGCGGCAATCTGGAGGATGATATCCGCCGGGCGGACCATGTGATCAGTTGGCAGCTGGATCATGGCGGCTGGAACAAGAACAGCGCAGAGCTGTTCTTGTCCAGACCATGGGATGGGCAGGAAGATCGATCGACCTGGAAGGCAGGCGATGTTCAGCTTGGCACGATTGACAACCATGCAACTAACGATGAGATTCTGTTTCTCGCGTTGATCTATCGGGAGACAGGAGAGGCGAAATACAAGGAAGCAGCCGTGAAGGGGATCGATTTTCTCCTCAACATGCAGTATGAGAGCGGCGGTTGGCCGCAAGTGTATCCGGCCAGCGGCAGTTACAGTGACTATGTGACGTTCAACGATTCCGCGATGATCCGCACGATGCAGGTGCTGCGGCTGTTCGCCGAAGGAGAATATCCGTTTGATACGGATATAACGGACGCGGAGCGGGTGGAACGCACGCAAGCGGCGCTGGAACGCGGTCTCGACTACATCCTGAAATCGCAGATTATCGTGGACGGCTATCCGACTGCCTGGTGCGCGCAGCATGATCCGTTCACGTACGAGCCACGTGAAGGCCGCAGCTATGAGCATCCGTCCATCTCCGGTTCGGAATCGGTCGGTATCGTGGAGTATCTGCTGTCGCTGCCTGATCCGTCGGATGACGTGAAGCGGGCGATCGTCGGCGCGCTGCGCTGGTTCGACAAGGTCAAGCTAGAAGGGCTGACGTTTGTTTCGGGCGATCCGAACGGCGCTTATTTCTATTACGATCCTGATGGTGTGATCTGGTATCGCTTCTATGAGATCGAGACGTTCGAGCCGATCTTCTCCGGCCGCAACGGACTGATTAAACATAACATCCACGAGATTGAACAGGAGCGCAGGGACGGCTACAGCTGGGCCGGCAGCTGGGCGAAGGATCTTCTGGCGATCAAGGAGGAGTTGCCATACTTCAAGGAAGTCAGCTATGAGCTGGATGTGGCAAGATTCGAAGCGCTCAAGCAAGCGAAGGAAGAGGCAGATCCCCAGACCGAGATCGAGGAAGGAGCGGCGATGCAAGGGCTTCAGGGAGAAGAAGGGATTGGCGATGGCGCGAGGCTCGAAGACAGTGTTCAGACTGCGCTGCCAGTCAGCGAAGCCAGTTCTGAAAGCAATCATGAACAGGGAGATGACCAACTCTGGAAGTGGCAGCTCGTGATCCCGTTCGTGGTCGCCGGCGGGATGTTCGTCCTGGGATACGTTCTCGGGAGAAGGAAACGTCCGGGCTTGCGTTGAGCTTGCAGGTTGGCAAGGCCAACCACACAAGCGACAGAAGGGAGGAGAGACGTAGTGATCAAGCGCGCATCGTTCGTTCTGGGTTTGCTGATGATCGGATTGATGTGGACTACTGTGGCGCACGCGGAGGAGACCTATGATCCTCAGCCGGTTCCGTATCTGCGATCGCCGTATGTGACAGGGGATCTGGAGAGGGATATCCAGACGGCTGACTATATCATCTCCTGGCAGATGGATCATGGCGGCTGGAACAAGAATTCGGCGGAGGTGTTCATGAGCAGGCCATGGGACGGAACAGAAGCCAAGTCCGGCTGGTTCGACGGAGCCGGCAACCCGCTTGGGACGATCGACAATAATGCGACAAATGACGAAGTGTTGTTCCTCGCTCTGATGTATCGTGAGACGGGAGAGGAGCGGTTCAAGGAGGCGGCGATTCGCGGCATTGATTTTCTGCTCAACATGCAATACGAGAGCGGCGGCTGGCCTCAGGTATATCCGACCAGAGGCAATTACAGCGATTATGTGACATTTAATGATTCGGCGATGATTCGTACGATGAATGTGCTCACCCTGGTCAGAGACGCCGGGTATCCGTTCGATTCCGATCTCGTGGATGAGAGCCGGCGCTTAAGGACGGCTGAAGCGTTGGAAAAGGGACTCGACTATATCCTGAAGTCACAGATCATCGTGGACGGTTATCCGACCGCCTGGTGTGCGCAACATGATCCGGTGACGTACGAACCCCGTGAAGGCCGCAGCTATGAGCATCCATCGATCTCCGGCTCCGAATCCGTCGGCATCGTGGAATATCTGCTGTCGCTCCCTGACCCGCCGGATGAGGTCAAAAAGGCGATCGTCGGCGCGATTCGCTGGTTCGATAAAGTCAAGATCGACGATTACGAATACGTGCAGGCTGATCCGGCAGGAGCCTATTTCTATTACAAGCCGGGCAGCATGACCTGGTATCGGTTCTATGAGATCGAGACGTTCGAGCCGATCTTCTCCGGACGGTTGGGGATCACGCACAATTTCCACCAATTGGAGCAAAGCGCGAGGGATGGGTATCGTTGGGCAGGTGACTGGGCGAAAGATCTGATTCAGTTGAAAGATGAGTTGCCGTATTACAAGGACATCAGTTACCAGTTGGATGTTGAACGGTACCAGGCGATCAAACAGGCGAAGGCTGAAGCCAGTACGGGAGAGGAGGTGAATCTTGCAGAGGAAGCGAATGACGACCGTGCTGCAGATACTGAACCTGCGGAGACGAATGGTTCGGATTCTGCCGGGGCGATGGATAACACGTCCGGCAGTTCCGATTCTATGCAATCCGCTTCCGAAGGTTCGGCATCGGGCAGCATCAGTCGGGGGAATATCCTGCTTACGGTTGTTATTTCGGTAGTGAGCGCGCTTGTGATGTTCGGGTTCGGCTTGCTTATCGGTATGAAAAGGAAACCAATGTGGGGTAAATGGTCGGCTGGTCGATAGGAGAATTGCTTGCACAACATACACATACCAGGGGGAATGACAGATGGAGACTCTGATCAACACCAATATCTTGAAGGAGTTTGACAGCTTGTTCGTTGGTTTCTACGACTGGTTGGCCGGACAATACGATCATCGTACAGGCGGCTTCTATTACGCGCGCAGTTCGTTCGATATGGAAGATTTCGAACCTGATATTGAATCGGCCAAGATGGGCCTCAATATAGTGGAGCGCGCGGGCCTGTTGGAAGATATGCCGCAGGCGGTGCGCGAGAAGATGATTCGTTTCTTCCAAAACAAACAGGACCCGAAGGATGGTTTTTTCTACGACAAGGATCCGAACATGCGGCATGATGAAGTGATGGTGATGCGCGCGTTTGGTTTTGCGATGGGCGCACTCAGAACACTGGGAGCAGAACCGTTGTATCCGCTGCCTGACGGCATCCATACGGCACCGGATTATCTTGCTACACCGGAAACTTACCTGGAATGGCTGAAAAGCGTCGATCTGCGCAACAGCTGGCGGGGTTGCGATCTGCTCGGCACGCCGAACCATCACCTGCTCCGCATGGAGGAAAGCAAACGCAAACCATATATTGAAACCGCTTACCGATATTTTACATCTATCCAGGATCCGGAAACGGGACTGTGGGGCGGCGGCAATCTGTATATCCGCATATCCGGCACGTTCAAGCTGCGCAGCTTCTTCCGCGCTTTCCGCTTGCCGGTGCCGAATGTTGACCGCATCTACCGGTCACTGCTGACATGCCTCAGAACCGAAGAAGCGATGGATATGTGCTGGGTGCGCAATCCGATGGATCTGCTGAACTCTTTTCGCGGTGAACTTGACATCCCTGAACAGGAGCGGGAAGAGTTCCTGCGAATCACTTGTGACAACTTGCGCCGCTTCCTGAAGCCGGACGGCGGCTTCTCGCGCGAGGTGCTGCATTCGCCGCCAGCGCCGAATGTCGCCCAGGTGAAGGAAGGCGAATATTATCCGTACATGCCTAAGGCGGTGCCGATCGGCAAAGGCCTTGTGGAAGGCGACATGAATGCAGGCACGCAAGCGCTGTTGATACGCAATATCGCTTACAGGTTGTTCAATTTGGATCCTCAACCGCTGAATCAATATACCGGCGGGTTCTGGGACAAGGTGAATTGGAGATAAGGCGCCGGGAGACTGATGGTGCGGTTGGCGATAGTGCCAACGATAAGGCAGCAGCGTGATATTAATCAAACTGAGGGCGATGAGAATCAGCAGCAGTGTTAGCAGACAGCGGACTACATGCTGGTGTTAACAGCTCAACTTTCGCAGTATGAAATCGGCAAACAAGCCTTGATGTAGTTGGGCAAAGCAGCAATCCATTGCTGGAGTTGACGTTGAATCAGAGTCGAAAGCTTTTTTCCTGCTTTTGTTGCGATTTCGTTGATCAGATCGAGCAGTTGCTGCAAGGCGATCGCCCAGTCCAACGTGCCAACTTCGTCGCACAACACATAAAACAGGCCGCCGAACGAGCGGGCATCCGTACTTTGCCGATGCTGCCAGGCCAGCAGAATATAACGGGAAAACACAATGGTCGTATGGCTAATCAGCAAATCATAGGAGCGGCCTTGAAACTCCTTCTGTAAACGAAGCAGCGACTTGGTGCACTTGAAGAAGACCTCAATGTCCCAGCGGATCGCATAAATACGAATGACGTCCTCCACGGAGAGGGAAAGATCCGTCGTCAGCACTGCGAGCCATTCGTTCT
>Ga0310837_100496_pt1 | contig 27106 bp, 14 predicted proteins | sample SM_ome_5_FD_201315 | JGI IMG/M metagenome (GOLD analysis project Ga0310837, IMG submission 201315) | Sorghum-adapted microbial communities enriched on stacked mutant (SM) sorghum from Joint BioEnergy Institute, Emeryville, California... ...
CCGGGCTTTAATGTCATCGATCATCTTTACTCCCCGGATATTTTCTACCGTCTTGCGCAGTCTCGCCAGCTCCTGCTCGTCGAATCCGTCCGTCAGACTGTGCGAAGCTTCCCGAAAAATCTCCCAAGCCGTGCGGCAAATCATGAAGCCGACGATCACCGCAGCCAGCGGATCCAGCCACGGGAGATTAAACTGCGCACCAAAGATTCCGACCGCCGCACCGATGCTGACCCAGGCATCCGACAGATTATCTTTGGCCGCGGCCATCACAGCCTGGCTGTTAATCTTACGTGCTAGATTCCTGTTAAATCGATACACACCGTACATTATTGCCGCCGCTCCCAGAGCAGTCCATGCCGCCAGCAGATCCGGCGTTTCCACGCGAAAATCGACGATGGATTTTCCGGCGTTATACAGCACTTGCAGACCTACTACCATCATGATAAAGGAAGCAATCAACGAAGCGACCGTCTCTGCGCGCCAATGGCCGTACGGATGGTCTTCGTCCGGCGGTTTGCGCGAGAAGCGCAGGCCGATGAGCACTGCAACGGAGGCCATAATATCCGTTGTATTATTCAAACCGTCTGCCATTAGCGCTTTGGAAGCAGTTAGATATCCGATAATGAGCTTTAAAGCGGACAGCACAAGATACGCGATAATGCTAACCCAGGCACCGTGCTCTCCCATTTTCAAATTATTATATTGCTGCTCTTCCATTCATTCAGACCCCCACGTATTCTGTATAAGTATGCTATCAGACGAGTTTCGTGTGGGTCTAGAGAAACCTTTTTGCCGGTAACTAGCATTGTAGGGTAAAGAAAATTTTTTGCGTTAAAGGAAAACTTTTTTCCTTATAGAAACACTTGCATTATAGAGGGATGGTCCGATTGCAGCTACTTTTCCATCAGCTTTCCACGCAGCATCCTAAAGCTATACATATACGAAAAAACGATACCGATCAACGGCGCCGTCATCAGATGCCAGCCCGCCGAGAACGGAACAAACACCGCCGTATACAAAACAGCGGCCTGCACCAGCATCATAACAAATACAACCCGCACAACCGCCTCCCGTCTCGCCACAAGCGGAACGGGATAAATATGTGTCCAGAACACGTGGCGGTAATGCTGCCGCAATGTCGATAGCTGGGTCCCGGTCAGCGACAATACGATAAAGTACGCCGCCACCTTTCCCCACTCATCTTGAATAGAACCAATGATCAGCAACCCGATGACGGTCAACCGGAGAAACATCGGCAATAGTTCCGAGCGAGCAAACACTTTGCCATACAAATACATATACGTATTCTTCTGCTTGAACGCCACCCGGTTTACCGCATTCGCCGCCCAGCTTCTGCGCCGCACCTTATTCTGCCTGTGCAGCACGTCGACAAACTGATTCGCAAACGAATAGAACCTTGCCAGCATCCTGTTCTCCGTCCATACGAGATGCTCCCAGTGAATGGACTCACGCGAAAGCGCCCGGTAATAGAAAAACGCCGCGACAAGAAACACAAGCAAAGCGATAATGCTGTCCGCCATAAACCCTTGCGAGAACAGCACAAACAGCACCGCCGCATTAGCAAGCCAGCGCACGAATATATGAATGATTCTGGCGCCTTGCTCCCGCAGACGCTGTTCCTGCCACTTTCCCAGCAAATTTACCAACTTCAGCATCAGCAAATATACGAGAAGCAACACAAGCGGCTCCGCCCTCTCCCCCATTCTATGGGTATAGAGCGGCCACACCGCAAGCAGAAGTAAAAATATGTACACGGCATGAAACACGAATGTATAGCGAATGGACGACTTAAAATACGGCCCCATTCTCGCCTCTACCGGCAGTAGAAACACCAGATCCGCTTCTTTTAAAAATGTACGCACCGTGCCACCCGTGATAAGCAGCGAAAACAGAAACGCAATCAGCCATTCGATCGGGTACGTACGCGGCAGCTTGTCCAGCAGTTGAGAATAATAATACGCGGAGCCGATAAACGCAAATACAAGAAACATAATCGTGCCGCTATTGGCTATATAACGGGTATAGCCAAGCGCTTCTTTCGTAAACGCGCCCATGCGCTGATTCCAGAGCCGTCGAATGTCCATCATCGGTCCCCGTCCTTTGTCAGCTCATAGAATACGTCGTCCAGCGGCGCACCTTCCATGCCTGCCTGACGCTGAATCTCCGCCAGCGTCCCCGCCGCGCGGATCCGTCCGCCATGCAGTACCACAAACTTATCGCAGTACCGCTCCACCGTCGATAGAATATGCGAGCTCATCAGGATGCCGGCTCCTGTATTTTTCATCTTCACCATCAGCTCCAGCAGCGAACGAATCCCGATCGGGTCCAGACCGACAAACGGCTCGTCGATAATATAAAGCGAGGGCTGCACAAGAAACGCGTTCATAATCATCATTTTCTGGCGCATGCCCTTGGACATGTGCTGCGGAAATATGTCCCGTTTGTCTTTCATATTAAACTCTTCAAGCAGCGGAGCGGTTCGCTCTTCAAACACCCTGCGCTCCAATCCGTACGCCATCGCCGTGAGTTCCATGTGCTCCCAGAGCGTTAAATCCTCATAGACAAGCGGCGACTCGGGCACATAGGTATAGGATGAGCGGTACGCTTCCGGTGCTTCTTCGAGCGTCTGATTGTGAATACGAACCGAACCTTCTGAAGCCTGCAACAGACCGAGAATATGCTTGATTGTGGTACTCTTCCCCGCACCGTTTAGACCGATGAGGCCGACCATTTCATGCGGATAAACGGTAAACGTAATGTTATGAATGACCGGGCGCTTCTTCCGATATCCGCCCGTCAAGTCTTGCACTTGTAAAATGGGATTCATAACCTATCTCCAGACATTTTTTCTTCCATTATAACAAATCGTCCGGAGCGCTATACAATGGGAGGGATGAATCGGAAAAGTGCAAGAAAAAGGAGAAGTCGCTGAAAATGAAGGAGGAGTACGACGTTCGGTCGCTGATGACGGAGGAGCAGCGACTTTGACCTGTACGAGGAAGAGCGTTCGCGGCGAAAAAAGAAGAAAAAGAACCCGGCCGCGTTTCATCCTGTATCCCAGTACCCCGCCTCCGCATACCCATACGATTTCTCGTCCACCGCCGCCAGCCATGCCCCCTCTTTGTGCTGTTCCTGTCCGCCTTCCTGTACGACATCCAGTGTACGCAGGTCCCGTGTAAAACGGCATGTCCGCTCCTGCCAGGGAAACGACGCAGTCTCCGCTTCGTTTTCACCTGTTTCGTTCAGATGAATCCAGGTCAGCACTCCTTCCTTGTAGTATGAGAAAGTCTCCTGTTCAAATTGGGTATTCATGCTTTATTCCTCCCTGTCCGTTTCTGGTGATTTCAGTATAACGGACAAGCCGGAAAAAGAACACAATAATCGTCCGACAATTCGCGCAATTTAACGCGCTGAATTTTGTTGGAATGTGCGATATACAGAAGTTTTTGTTGGAAGATTGCAAAATCAGTGCGAAAATGTAAATGTATGGAGTTCATTGGCAGAAAGGAGGGCCGCTTATGCAGCCGATCCGTCAGGAATGGGATGTACCCGCCGTTCGCCTTTCGTAGCGGGGACAAGATGCCCCGTTACGCCGAAATTACGCGAACGGAGGTATCATAATAATGAAACAAGTCAATAAAAACACACTGGGCTACCTGGCCCTATCCGCCGCCGCCAGCATCTGGGGCGGCATGTATGTCGTAAGCAAGATGGCCCTGGATTTTCTCCCGCCTTTCACGCTTTTGTGGCTGCGCTACGCTGTCGGCCTGACTTTTCTGTGGCTTTTTGTGGTCAGGCAGGGATTGCGTCAGCCTCTGGCCAGAGATTGGCGTCTATTTATGTCGATCGGTTTTGTCGGATACTTTTTGTCCATTGGCCTGCAGTTCATCGGAACAGGGCTGTCTTCCGCCCATATGGGAGCGATTCTGACTTCGGCGAGTCCTGTATTTATTGTTCTGTTCGCTTTTTATATGCTGGGTGAGCCGATTACCGGACGGAAGATGACAGCACTTCTCCTGGCGATGATCGGTGTAATCGTTGTGGTCGGCTGGGACGTTCAACTGCTGGGCGACAGCCGAAAGCTGCCAGGCAATCTGGCGCTTATCGGAGCTGCGGTGACGTGGGCGTTACTGTCTGTACTGGCGAAGAAAGCGGCGTTACACTATTCACCGCTCGTAGTGACTACCTATTCAATTTTCTGGGCGTTTCTTTTTACAACGCCTGTGATGGTGATCGAGTGGCAGTTTCTTCCGGTAAACGGTCTGGATCAACCTTCTGTATGGTTTGCGGTTCTCTATCTTGGAATCGTATCGACTGCGGGAGCGTTCTATTTGTGGAACAAAGGCATGCACATGGTGGAAGCCGGAACCGGCTCGATGTTTTTCTTTTTTCAGCCGGTTGTCGGAGCGCTGCTGGGCTGGTTGCTGCTGGGCGAGCATCTTAGCGTCTCGTTCTTTACTGGCGGTTTACTGATTTTGTTCGGGGTGTTGCTGATGTCGATGCCCGTACAGGAGCGCCTTCAAAATAGAAGACGAGGCGAAACATTGATGAAGAGATAACAGAAAGAACTGAAGTCCTTTGTATTGGATTTGAACAGGAATGATCTGTACTTTTCCATTGCAAAGGATTTTTTTGCGGACAAATTGCGAATCATAGGTAGTCTCTAAACCTGGGAACTCGATAGCCCTGTCGAGAGAAATCACTTACGTTTCAATTCCTCATAGGTATGCTACAAACGCCTGGGGAGCTGACCACCTACTTTCTTTCCACATGTTTCAATTCCTCATAGGTATGCTACAAACCGGGAATATCGCTGATTACGTTCGATGGGCAAAAGAAGTGTTTCAATTCCTCATAGGTATGCTACAAACTCACTCCCTACGGGCAAGCTAAATTTTTCACACCTAGTTTCAATTCCTCATAGGTATGCTACAAACCCTCTTTCCGTCTGGAAATCTACATCAAGCGTGCAGTTGTTTCAATTCCTCATAGGTATGCTACAAACCGAGCCACAGCCGTTAGGTGCTCTTCTGTATCCTGGGTTTCAATTCCTCATAGGTATGCTACAAACAGACCATATCTACAGCACCAAAGTGGCTTTATTCGCTTGTTTCAATTCCTCATAGGTATGCTACAAACATTCGTCTACATCATCTGGTTTTGGAACAGGCCGACTAGGTTTCAATTCCTCATAGGTATGCTACAAACTCTTTGATGCGGATACAATTCGTGATGCTCAATTAGGGTTTCAATTCCTCATAGGTATGCTACAAACTTATATCAATTTGTACCATAGTGCAACTTCGTTTTCGTGTTTCAATTCCTCATAGGTATGCTACAAACGACCACAATGTTTGTAGAAAATCCAACCTGGAGCAGCAGTTTCAATTCCTCATAGGTATGCTACAAACGTAAATTGAGAAATGCAGAAGAAACACTTGAGCTTTTGTTTCAATTCCTCATAGGTATGCTACAAACCTGTGGAACTGGTTGAGGTAACAGAACCGGAAACACCTGGTTTCAATTCCTCATAGGTATGCTACAAACTGACGAAACATCTCCTTTCTGAACGTTGACCGCATGCGTGTTTCAATTCCTCATAGGTATGCTACAAACATTGATTGAGCAAGCCTTTCGGCAAACTCGGACCGCAAGTTTCAATTCCTCATAGGTATGCTACAAACTTAGAACCAATCTTGGGTCAACTGGCTCATCCACACTGTTTCAATTCCTCATAGGTATGCTACAAACAAGCTCGCCCTTTTCAAGCTGTGATTGAATTGCTTCAGTTTCAATTCCTCATAGGTATGCTACAAACAAGTCAACGCTATTTGACAAAAATTATTCGTTATCGCAGTTTCAATTCCTCATAGGTATGCTACAAACAGGGCATCGTCGATTTTGCTAGAGATACCGTCTTCCTGTTTCAATTCCTCATAGGTATGCTACAAACTCACGGAAACCCTGCCAGTCCCGGCCCGGTTACTCGGTTTCAATTCCTCATAGGTATGCTACAAACTATATTTCCATCGAATTCACCTCTCTTCCAATATAGCAGTTTCAATTCCTCATAGGTATGCTACAAACCACAGAGAAAAGAAAGTATACATCTCCCAAGTTGATGAGTTTCAATTCCTCATAGGTATGCTACAAACCTCATCGACAGACTTTGCCATGTGGCGAGATCAATCGGTTTCAATTCCTCATAGGTATGCTACAAACCTCATCGACAGACTTTGCCATGTGGCGAGATCAATCGGTTTCAATTCCTCATAGGTATGCTACAAACCCGGCCTGCGCTTCCGCATCCAAGTCATCAAACGTCCAGTGTTTCAATTCCTCATAGGTATGCTACAAACCGGTACCCCCGCTACCCGCGCCGCGATACTGGAAACATGTTTCAATTCCTCATAGGTATGCTACAAACGGGGTTGCACATGTTGGAAACGGATTTGCCCCCGTATGGGTTTCAATTCCTCATAGGTATGCTACAAACTAAATGTATGTTTGTGTAACTGTTTTGGAGGAATGCGTTTCAATTCCTCATAGGTATGCTACAAACTTTGATACGGATGATATGCCTTTCCCTATCTCTACTGCGTTTCAATTCCTCATAGGTATGCTACAAACCCATTTTTCCCGCATAAAACCACTACTTCCCTCTCTTTGAACATCGATCAATAAAATCTGTCTTTTCGTCAAAAACCCTACCAGTTCTTACATTTCACTGTCGTCGATCCCCCGGCCTTTTTGCATTACCGATGGACGACGACAGCAAAACACCCACTCCTTTTCCATTCACAAGAAAATATCTTCCCCTCCTTTTTTCAACCCATACTCTTCCCGCTTCGAATAATTTTTCGTGCGAAACGTATAGAAAATCAATGAATCCTCTCCAGGAACAATCGTCATAAGCAACTCCGCCTTCAACTTTTTAAAATTTGTCTCGCTAATATCCCCCTCAAGAACCGAATTCTGCACCCAGGTAAGATACCTCCTCGCCGTTTTCAACACTTTTCCCACACGCTTTACGCCAACGTCATAAACAAGAATAACAAACATGCTTCCCTGCCTCCTTACCAGCGTGAGACATAGGGCTCATATTCTTTTTCCCCCATGATATGTTTTTGCAATTTATATACTTCCATTCGAATAAGCCGGCGATAAGACACTTCCCGTCCCAGTTCACGGTGCTTCACTGTAGTTGTCAGCCTTTTTTCAAGTTCCTCCAGAAATGTACGTCTCCCCTTCTCGTTTAAAATCACTCCATCCAGCTTCTTCTCGAAATCCTTGGCTGTAATCATCTTTTTACCCAGCAAAGTAAAAATTAGCCTGTCTATAAGAATTGGTTTAAAGATTTCAGCTATATCAAGATTCAATGAAAATCTTCGGAAATTAGTTGTATGTAGATAGCCGATCCGCGGATCAAGATGTGTTTTATAAATCTCGCTAAGAGCTATTGTATATAATACAGAGTTACCAAAGCTAATTAAGGCATTGAGACGATTTAACGGCGGCCTGCGTGACCGACCCTCAAACACAAAATTTTTCTCATCGATAATCCTGTCAAACGCCTGGTAATACTGCTCGCGATAATTCCCTTCGATCGCCATCATCTGTTCAATGGTTTCGCATGCCGGAAGTCTGTTCACCAGGCTCGACAGGGAATCCAGTATATCCTCAACATGTATTCCACGATTCTTGTAATAGCGCAGCACCTGCTGCATGTTATCCATCGCACCGTATACGAATTTCATAGCGATATCCCTGCGCCTGCCTTCATCGAGATAGGCCTGGGCCTGCTGAAGAATCATATAGCCTGAGTTCAGGTGTTCGCGCGGATAAAATGTTTCCATATAATATCCATGATGATTGAACATATGAAGCAAAATCTCTTTTTGTGAAATAAACTCCAGCATGCGTTTATTAAAATCGACTTCACCAAACAAGAAAATCTCCTTAGTATCTTCAACAGGAATATACTTCTTTCCCTGCTCTGTTTCAAAGCACAGCGTGTTATCTTTGCGGGATATGGAGCCTGTAGTAAAAATATATATGCTTTTTTTCATGTCTTCCCTCTCATCTCCTGGTATTCCGTTATGCCCAGCACAGTTCACGGTATGCGCAGTTACGACACCATTTTATTTTCATAGGGGGAGGTGGCAGTTGTTTGCTTACGATATCAACTACTTTTTCTTTTAGAATCTCTACTTCCCGGATTCCTGCTTCATCTAGTACAACCCGCTGTTTCCTCCGTTCTTCAGGGAAAAGGAGTTCTCCTTCCGCTTCAATCCCCATTTGTTTTAGCTCATATAAGTAAAAAAGAAGCTGCATTCTTGCGCTTTCCTGGGAGGCAGAGCTTTTCTTTACTTCTCCAATGATGAGTTGTCCTTCCCGCGACTTCATAACGTCAACTTTTAGGTGGCCGATTGTGAGTTCCTTTTTCTCACGTTCGTATACATGCTCTTGGAGAAAACGGCCGTATTCAACGTTTGAGTCGTCCTGGTCAGCGACAATTTGATGGGCGATGAGCCATGTTTCGCGAGGGCAAATGTGATAGTACCAGACGAGTGTTCCTGTAACAGTAATCACCAGATTGCAGGCACCCCTTTCGTGATAAATCCGGTGCAATCATCGTAATAATCTTTCTTTCCGTAGTTACTCACAAAACAAATTTGTTCATGTAATAACGGTGGACGGTTCTCTACATGATATGGAATAGAGATAACATACTCTTGGAATGATTTTTTTAATCGCGCAAAACGTTTGTAACGCTCCAATGCATCTTGGATTTCAAGAATTTCACTGTATTCTTCCCAAATGCTTGCTGCTTCTTCGTCAACTTCAACGAAAACATCCATTTTTTTGTACGTTTCTTCAATTAATTGAAATTCAGAAATAGGAATTCGGCGATCATCGCTTTCCCCCGTAAAATAGAGAGTTTTAACACTGTTCAAAAACATGGATGATTCACTTCTCGACTTTTCCTTCACTTCATCGAAGTAGTTTTCAATTAATGGTAGTAATAAAGGTTCCGGGATTTCTTCATGTTTGTTTAAAATAGATTTTGTTACTTCAAGAGAAATCCTTCCATATATTGATTGGGCATAAGGAATCATTCTTTCCCCTTTGCATAAGTTCACAACGTATAATGTACCCGTTCGTCGATTATGCCGATTACAGCGACCCGCTGATTGATTAATGGAATCTAGCGGCGCAAGGTCTCGGTATACAATATCAAAATCTATATCTACTCCAGCCTCTACAAGCTGCGTACTCACGACAATCCGGTATTTTCCCTTCTGTATCTCTTTAATACGCTGCAAGCGCTGTTTTGGAACTATATGTGTAGATAGAAAACCAATATCCTCTTCTAAATTTTTGCTTAAAATAGCATGTAATTCTTTTGCAGCGTCAATCGTATTTAAAATAAAAAGATAGCTTTTTTCATTATCTAGCTCTAAAGATTCCGCAAACTGCTGCACCGTCATCTTTTCTTTTATACAAGGAATAATCGAAATACGATTCATCTCAGAGAAATACCTGTCTCTATCACAGAGGGACACAACTACGTCTTCCTGAGAAAAAATTTTAGGCTCTGTTGCCGTAAGCAAAATAACATCAGTATTCATACCCCGAGTTAACTCAAGTATCATTTCACGCATCAGTGCCCAATATTTAACGGGAATTGCCTGTACCTCATCTAACACAATAATGGCGTGAGAAAATCGATGAAACTTACGTAATGCTTTATTTCTATTTGTTAACAGTGTTTGGAAAACCTGCACAAAGGTAGTACAGATAATTTCGCTATTCCAACCTTCAACCAAGATTTGCGCTTGATCGAAATTATACTCTTCCTGCTCATCCTTCTCCCTATTTGGAGCATTTACTTGCTCATAAGGATCAATTAATGAGTGGTGCTTTATCAAATAGCTATAATCAAGTTTATCAATACCGGTCTGTAATATCTTCTCAAATACAGAGAAATTTTGATCAATAACACTTAAGAACGGGAGGCTGTAAATAATCCGCGGAGCTATTCCAGTTTCGTGTTGTCTCCTGGCGCGCAGACGTAAAGCAGCGTTTAATGAAGTAATCGTCTTGCCCATCCCTGTCGGCAAGTTAATAGAGAACAATCTTCCTCCCGCTGTATCAATTATTTTACTCACTTCTTCATACGCCTGCTCGCGCAAATTGTTCATAGAAGAGGCGTCCCATTGCTGCTGCCTTTTATAATGATCTACTGTATCGGCTGCGATTAATCTTCGTCCATGATACATCATGTCCCGCAGGGCAGCCTGGTTTTTATCCCCATCAAGCAAAAGAGAATACAACACACAATATTTAAAATAGTCAGACAATCCATTGTTTATATTCCGTTTCCCATATCTTTTCTTTAACCAGCGACGCAGCGTTCCTATCTCATCATAAAACGTATTAACCCATGATTGTACCTTCTCTACAGTAAATGGAGTGACACCTTGCAAGGAAAAAGGCAATTCGCTAGATAACATTTCCACTATTTTATTCCATTCATCATACTGGATAGCCGCAGCCTGCTGTAACAATAAATCTCTTTTATCTTGCAAAGCATTTATTTCCGTATTGAACTCGTGGATATTTCCATGATGCCGCCTTACAGCCATAAAAACAAAAAAGGAGGAGAGAAGAACTTCTTCCTCTTCCCCCTGTAAAACATGCATCGCCACATAATAACTTACAATAGCCGAAAGCATCGTATGTGAGCTTTGAGCCGTCTTCCTCTTTTTTTCAGAGGTGATATATGTTTGAAAGTACGACGTTGCTTTCGCAAAATCATGAAAGATAGCTGCTATGTTAACGGCGTGATTCAGTTGGATAGGATCCCAGCCAGAAGCTCGTCGATTTTCCAGACTGGCCACGGACATCTCAAGAACACCTGCCAGATGTTTACGAAGAGATTGATCGGGATGGGAAAACAACTCTATCATCTTTCTACCTCCTGCTCATTTAGAAACACAAAACGATAGGGACCGCCCTCCCAATACCATTCTATATCTGCTACAATTTCCTGGCCTTTCATCTCAATTAAACACTCCTTATAAGAAGAAACAACACGTTCTTCATTCATTTCGACCGGTAATCTTTCTTTTCCATAATATTTTCCTTCTGTAAAAGGAATGCCGTTCGGACGTACCAGGCATAAAGGAATAGCTGTATGAATTGGAAAAGCCTGTCCCGCCGAATACCTTTTCACAGCTTCAATTTCTTCAACATACGCAAAGTTCGCTACGTTCTCACTTAGGCCCAATGATAATGTATAGTATGTACGATGATGTTTCACCTGCTCAACTAGTTGTTCATAAAGTTCTTTATTCTCCATCGAAACAAAGAGGCGAAAATGAGCATTCCGTAAAAATTCTGTCCGTATTTGTGTACGTGCGCCTTCTTTTCTTGATTTTGGCACCCATACTTTTCCCTTTGTGTTAATTAGATTGAGACCAAGTGTTGTTTTCTTCACTGGACTACATGGCCTAATCCCGATAAGTGTCTTTGCTTCGTTAAGAATTTTTAAATATTCATTATTTTCTTTGCTCAATCCCAAAATGGCTGCAACAACCCCCAATGCCGCCGTCGGAGGAATAATAGAAAATGTTACTGGTGAGGATGTGGAATAATATTTGCGAAAATGTCCCCATTCCCCCCATAGTTCAAAAACTAAGGTTTTCATGTACCTTCCACATCCTTATAATTCAAGTGGCGTAGCTTCGATTCCAATTCTTGTACATTCCGCCACAAGATCACTTGAGGTGATGAGCTGTTCATCTATTTTATATTCAATGCGGGTAATCTTTTCTCGCTCTACCTCTAATTTCTGAATTAACGGGGCAATTTGTAATACTCCATCTGTTACGTGTCGAATTGCTTCCTCCGTTTTTTCACTCGTAAAGGAAATAAGTTTGTTTAATTCACCAATATGAAATCCATCCTGACCATATACAATGCGTAGTAAGAGGCGTGGCTGTTGTCCAACTTTACTGCGGGAAATCAGATTCTTTGTTCCATTCCACATTCCATCTATAAGAAGAGACACATCCTCCTCATTCATCTCGGTGTGTATAGCCGCCTTTTCATTGATAATTCCGTAAAAAGAGAGAAGAGAATACGGAAGAACATATTCTTCGCGGAAGGTTTTACGAGTTTGTCCATCTCCAGATGCGAAAGCACCGGTTCCTTTGATATATTCCAACTTCACCCTGTGCAGTGAACTTCCAAACTGAAATTGTACGGGTCCCGTTAGTGTAATTGAACTTTTTTCTTTCGCACTTTTTTCGATTGGAATCGTTCCTCCGAATAATCTAACATCAATACAATCACGCAACATATTACTACGAATAATACTTTTCATTTCTCCAATGGTTTTTATTTGTGATTTAGAAACCTTTTCACCGTCTATTAGAAGAAAATCTTCTGCTCGATGCTTGGCATCCTGAAGGATTCCTTCTTCATCAGCGATTTCTCGTACGAAAATTTCCTGCTCGCGGTACTCATGTAAATAATCGCGAATGGTACGCTTTAAGCGGACATCTGTTACGATATTTCTCCCCGTTTCTTCATCGATGCGCGGCTTATTCTCATCCACGGGGTCCCCATTTGGATTTGTCCAACTAACATCATATAAAAATAACAGTTCAGAACGATTCATTTTACTAATTCCCCACTTTCCAATTCAATTATTTGTTTTTCATTGGTATCTCTTTGTTCTTTGATTGCGGTCCATACGTTGTATTTCAAATACATGCCAGTTGAAAAATAGAAATTCATCTCATCAATTGACAGTTTCCAACCGGAGCCCGCCTGCAATAACAGACTAGAAATCTCTTCGCCCAACACGGAGGCAAAATAACGTTCATATCCTTCATAACGATTATCCTGCTCATATTGCCTAAGTTTTTCCTTAACTTCTGGCAATAAGCCTAAAAAATCACTCTCCCTCATACGCAATCCCTTCAATTTTTCCGCAAAAGGTTGCGCATTGCGAATTTTCTTCTGAACATCTAACAATAACTGCGCTAAACTACCGAGTAAGAACAACGCTCTCTTTTCCGGTTTGTTTAAATGTGGACCGTATTCCATAAAGACAGATTCAAAACGACTAGCCTTCATTTGTTTCCCCTCCTCTTTTGGTAAATTACCAAGCTGTACAAAGAACAAAGTATTCATTAAGGCATCCCTTACAGCCCATCGAACATTTTGCTCATTTTCCCCGTTATTCAAAAACTTACGACGGATTTCCTTCATAAAAAATGTTGTAAGAAATCGAATGTCAAGCACTGAACCATGAAAAACGGCCGCTGTGATTTCCAGAAAGTATTTATCTAAATCGGCATTTTTCTTTTCCTCATCCGATTTTTGAAAAAAGGTGCGAATCCGTCCAAAATTATAAAGTTCCAATGTTCCATCGCCCCTCGCAAACTTGCGTTCAACATCCTTTTTCACCTCGAATATTCTCCTGAGGTGGGAAGGAAACACATCCTGAACTAACAATAAAATTCTCTCGGCCGCCTGCACTTTTTGCATAAATAACAGATGAAGCATTAATTGGTCTGATTCCTCCTGCAAATAGTGTAGGATGTCATCTTCACTTGCAATTGTATTATTAACGCTCTCTTCCTTCAGACTTTTCCTTTTCTCCTCGTCGCTTAAAAGATCAATAACATCATCTTTTAGAGATAGCTTCCCAAATAAAAATTGCGGAATTAACAAATAACTCAACCCATAAAATCTAAATCGCAGATTTTCCTCTAAAAAACGTTTGCCTTCCTGTAACAGAAGATTACATTCTATACATACAGGATAATTTCTCCAGGAGCGGCTTTCATCAAATCCTCCGGTAATAAAACCAGGTTTATCAATTGTGTAAAATTTAAATGCAGAGGATCCTCCCATAACCAAACTTTTCTTTTCCCCGCACACGGAACACATACGATCGGAAGAAGAAATCTGAATGTCTTTTTCATTAACCATCTTTAAAAAAATATCTGTAAATACGGGAATTTGCTTTAAATATTTTCCGTCGATTTTTACAGTAAAAAACGCTCCCTCCTTAACTCCGGACAATTTTTCCTCTACTGCATTTAAAATTTGTTCCTTTTCCTTCGCAATTATTTCCGCGACTTTGATGATAGAGAATCGTTCTTTAGATTCTTCTTCCTTGCTTTCTTTGTGTATCTTTTCAAACCAGGCAGCAAACTTAACAGTAAATGTCTTGCGAAGTTCAGTAATCATTGCTGTAGGTGAATAATTGATTCCATTCGGAGAACCACGACGGTAGAGATACTTAGTCGAGGAAAACTTATCATATTCTTCTAATTCAATCTCCCATTTATCGTCTTGGAAGGATAAAATAACTGCATACGGATAATTTTTGGGATCAATCGTTTCAATCAAAACATCCAGCACTTCTTTTTGGTTGTAGCTTTGCGTCCATTCTCCCAGATCACGAATAGCGGAAATCATTTCCCGTCACCACCCTTGCTAGGAATTTTTATAATAGAAAGCATGCCATAGCCCTGGCCATTTTTTCCGCCTGCTCCCGTTTGATAAGCGATTTGTTGCAGTTGCGGATCACCCTGCATACAAAAAACACCATGCCACGCTTTAATTACTGTTCCTTTATATCTCATCGTTTTTTGTTGCTTGGCATGTACTTGTCCATGTGGAGTAAATGAAAAAGGACGTTCACTTAAGTCAAGATTAAAGAATGCACGAGCCTTTTTAATTAGATTATTGCGGATTAAAATTGTAAATTCGGGATCGCGAATATCGTAGTAGTGAGTGACTTTTCTCCCGGAAGGAATCTCTACGGTGGAGTACATCGTGATGGGTGAAAGGGTTCGGACAAGCATCGATTCACTAAAGATAGGATCTTTCATCATTTCTAAGTTTTCTATGTTTATTTTTTGATGGTGAAGTGTGAAAAAGGACTGTGTCAACAAAGCGTTACAAAGCGATTTAATCATCGGGTCCCAACATGAACTGATATGTAGCGTTACAGGAGAAGAAAAAATGATCTTTCCTTCTCTAATTTGATGTTTTCCTTGTAGCCATGAAAAGGTAAATGGTTTATATATGCGTTTTTCCAGTTTATAGCCAACTTCATGAAGAAAGCTTTTTATTTCTTTATCAGTGATGAGTGAATAGATCATACTCTGGATGGCTAACTGGTAAGAAGAAGGAAGAATTAATTTATCTTGAAAGCTGAATGTAATCTTTAACCTCAAATAACCATCCCTTTTCTATTTAAGAATTTTTACTATCAGTTATCCAAATAATAACATGTAATATTCTGTATTTCAATATTTTTATAAATAATACATAAAGCTTAAGAATTTTGCATAAGACACAATATAAGTTATAATCTAACCCATGTAAAACTTATTAAGAGTTGAAACAGCTTTATGTACTATTATGTATAACCATTTCCTATGAGGATTTTAATCAGTACCCAGAAAGAAAACTTTGGTGTTTTTTCCGAAGTTGGAAGTTGTTCAGGTCCCTAGATTAAGTGGCTCTATAATCTAATAGAATAAAATTTTTCCAGGTTGGTCAGCGCATCCCCGAAAGAAAGGGGGTGGTACTAATGACGGTATTTGAAGCGTTAATGCTTGCAGCAACTTTTGCAAGCTTAGTTGTGGCGATTCTGTCATTCAACCATAAAAAATAATCCACCTTTGAGCTTGCCGGCTAGTGGTGGATTACTTTCCTCATTACGCTGATCCTCCATTGAGGAAATCGCCTATCGCATGACCGTTTGGTGTAACCGACACCACACGTCCTTTTTAAAATTATGCTACTTTTTAATTTTATCATACCCGACAATTTTGAGAAAGGGAACAGGAAAACCATTTATCACCTAATCGTTGTCCTTGGTGTACTTTTACTATCAAAATTATAGGGAAGAGATGAATTAGACTAATGGCAATATTTAAAGGTTAGTACTTCTTCTTTGGCATATACCACGACCATTTACAAATCGTACTCAGGAATTCCCTTTTGCCTTGTTTCAATCTCTCATAGGCAATCTAAAAACGCATCTTCTCTGCCCGTCCCCAGCCCACTTCATCGATGTTTCAATTCCTCATAGGTAGTCTCTAAACAATCGACTCGGCTGCATCTCTTCCCCATGTTGTGTTTGGGTTTCAATTCCTCATAGGTAGTCTCTAAACTAGGCATATTTTACGGGAACAAGTATTCTTTTGAAATGTTTCAATTCCTCATAGGTAGTCTCTAAACAGAAGAACAAACAGAAACTTGTCTCCAAACGACTGATGTTTCAATTCCTCATAGGTAGTCTCTAAACGGAAGAAAAAAACAAGAGTGAATTAGTAGAAAAGTTGTGTTTCAATTCCTCATAGGTAGTCTCTAAACATCTATTTTGGTTCTGATGAATCACGTTTACAAATGTGTTTCAATTCCTCATAGGTAGTCTCTAAACCCGTCGCACCGGTAACGTAAGAAACAGCGATCACACCAGTTTCAATTCCTCATAGGTAGTCTCTAAACGTTTCTACAAGTCCCTCTATCATTCTGGCAACAACCTCCGTTTCAATTCCTCATAGGTAGTCTCTAAACTGACTACGCGGTTGAGACTACTGAGGATTTTTATCGGTTTCAATTCCTCATAGGTAGTCTCTAAACAACCGAAGCGGTCGCCTGGATGACCGGTTCTAAACTGGTTTCAATTCCTCATAGGTAGTCTCTAAACATTTCGAATCCCCTGCGAATACTTAATCGTGACCGGGTTTCAATTCCTCATAGGTAGTCTCTAAACTCTGCTGAGGAAATTGAAAAAGCTTGCTACCGCTTGTTTCAATTCCTCATAGGTAGTCTCTAAACGGGGCAGTTCGCTGTTGACCAACAGGATTTATTGTTGTTTCAATTCCTCATAGGTAGTCTCTAAACCGATGAGGATTCGTGGGTGAAATAGTTTAAAGGAAATTGTTTCAATTCCTCATAGGTAGTCTCTAAACGTGAACTCGTGAGATTTTACGGTACCCTGCATTAGATGTTTCAATTCCTCATAGGTAGTCTCTAAACGGTGGCGTTTGCAGGCCAGAACCACCTTTTTGGAAGCGAGTTTCAATTCCTCATAGGTAGTCTCTAAACTCTATGAAGTTTGATTTAATTCTGGGCAATCCTCCATAGTTTCAATTCCTCATAGGTAGTCTCTAAACATGTATACACAATTCAATTTTTATTTCTTATTTTTAGGTTTCAATTCCTCATAGGTAGTCTCTAAACTGCATTCTTCTCACCTCTTATCAGGAACAATCTCGTTGAGTTTCAATTCCTCATAGGTAGTCTCTAAACGAATTAAGAAAATGTCTTTAGAAGATTTACAAAGAACGGTTTCAATTCCTCATAGGTAGTCTCTAAACCTAGCTATAAAAGCGGAGCGATATCTGCGGATCAATAGTTTCAATTCCTCATAGGTAGTCTCTAAACCATTCACCTCGGTGAATTATTGGATGGATATGCCGCTGTTTCAATTCCTCATAGGTAGTCTCTAAACCGGCGCCGGCCACCTTGCATACGCTTTGTGATTTGCCGGTTTCAATTCCTCATAGGTAGTCTCTAAACGGAACGGTCAGAAATGCCACACGCAATAGCTAGGTTGGTTTCAATTCCTCATAGGTAGTCTCTAAACAAACGATCATCCTGCACGTCAACGCCAGCTGTCAGGAGGTTTCAATTCCTCATAGGTAGTCTCTAAACGACCGATGATATATGAGATAGCCACTCCTGCAATAGCGTTTCAATTCCTCATAGGTAGTCTCTAAACTCACCTCTTTCCGTAGTTGCTGCCGCTTCGCTTTTAGCGTTTCAATTCCTCATAGGTAGTCTCTAAACCACCAGCCTAGGCCGGTGGGTTTCCCGCTACGTTCAGAGTTTCAATTCCTCATAGGTAGTCTCTAAACAGGAAGAGCAATACTGTCGATGCGACGAGCTACAACCTGTTTCAATTCCTCATAGGTAGTCTCTAAACTTCCTTTACCCGGCTTTCGGCACGACAGGCACGTGGAGGTTTCAATTCCTCATAGGTAGTCTCTAAACCAGGGAGGGATGTCCTTCTCTCCTTTCTTTTTTATGAGTTTCAATTCCTCATAGGTAGTCTCTAAACAAAACTCCTTTCATATCTTCAATGCTTGCTACCTGCTGTTTCAATTCCTCATAGGTAGTCTCTAAACCATATCGTTCATCATGTCCATTTTGGTTTTTATCTGTATGTTTCAATTCCTCATAGGTAGTCTCTAAACTTTCTCCACTTTCCCTTCCCGTACCCAGTAGTTTCGAAGTTTCAATTCCTCATAGGTAGTCTCTAAACCGCCAGGTGGAGGAAGGAGCCGTTGAAGGTGTCGTGGGTTTCAATTCCTCATAGGTAGTCTCTAAACGACAGATACGCTACCTTCTTGCCTTTCCCTTTCGGCAGTTTCAATTCCTCATAGGTAGTCTCTAAACCCGATCAAAATGTCACTACAGCAAAAATCGCAGATGCGTTTCAATTCCTCATAGGTAGTCTCTAAACGGGTGAGGGGTCATTCCCTTGCTCCTTTTTCATTTTGGGTTTCAATTCCTCATAGGTAGTCTCTAAACGAATCTAGCATTTACATGAAAAAGTTTGCGAGTCTCTAGTTTCAATTCCTCATAGGTAGTCTCTAAACAAATGAAAAAAAAGGTTGTTTAAACAGGATAGGGGTGCGTTTCAATTCCTCATAGGTAGTCTCTAAACTCGAGCGCACAACAACGCAAAAGAAAGCGACCGTCCGTGTTTCAATTCCTCATAGGTAGTCTCTAAACCGGACGATTTGCGCCGAATTGCTCGTATGCTTGAATGTTTCAATTCCTCATAGGTAGTCTCTAAACGCGCTACCGAGGCATTCCGGAGTTACGTACATGCCGTGGGTTTCAATTCCTCATAGGTAGTCTCTAAACCTCGGATATAAAGTGTTTGTCTACGATTTTGGTGCGAAGTTTCAATTCCTCATAGGTAGTCTCTAAACGGAGGTTAAGCAAGATGCTGAACAAATGGCAGCTTTTGTTTCAATTCCTCATAGGTAGTCTCTAAACGGCATTCGCCGGAACATTACCGACCGTTCCTGCTTCGTTTCAATTCCTCATAGGTAGTCTCTAAACAACATTTCCTTCAGTGCATCGCCGCGCTCTTTCGGGTGTTTCAATTCCTCATAGGTAGTCTCTAAACCCGGAGAAGTTTCCGGCTATCCAGAAATTATTGCGGTTTCAATTCCTCATAGGTAGTCTCTAAACGAAGCCATCCGTCGGGAATTAGAAGAGAACGATGAGGTGTTTCAATTCCTCATAGGTAGTCTCTAAACTGCGAATACGCTATTTCTGCAATTTCTGGAGTAATAAAGTTTCAATTCCTCATAGGTAGTCTCTAAACCTGGTTTAAGGAGAGAGTAGACAAACTGCAGATGGCTGGTTTCAATTCCTCATAGGTAGTCTCTAAACAAAACTAAAAAAACAGGTATACGTCAAGTTGGAAAGGTTTCAATTCCTCATAGGTAGTCTCTAAACAAACTATCCACCTAGCTATGGATTTTCAGGGGTACAGTGTTTCAATTCCTCATAGGTAGTCTCTAAACCTGGGAACTCGATAGCCCTGTCGAGCGAAACCGTCTCCGTTTCAATTCCTCATAGGTAGTCTCTAAACTTCTTCTTAGCGATGCGATAGTTGATTATCGCTGTGACGTTTCAATTCCTCATAGGTAGTCTCTAAACACAGAGTCATTGCAAAACGATTTGCTTCACGTTCATAGTTTCAATTCCTCATAGGTAGTCTCTAAACTGGGCTGCGTCCGTTCGGGTCGTCTGTATAGCCCCCAAGAGTTTCAATTCCTCATAGGTAGTCTCTAAACTACCGAATATAAAAAAAATGATCCTATCTCTTCTTTTCGTTTCAATTCCTCATAGGTAGTCTCTAAACAGCTCTGGTTGTCATGTGTCTTATCGTCTATCTCAGTTTCAATTCCTCATAGGTAGTCTCTAAACGGGATATTACCAAATGCAAAAACACGATCGACAATATGTTTCAATTCCTCATAGGTAGTCTCTAAACTACCTGCTCCTGAGTCTACTACAACTCTACCATCAGGAGTTTCAATTCCTCATAGGTAGTCTCTAAACTCTTGTGGCGTTGGCCATTCATCTGATGCGCTGCTGGTTTCAATTCCTCATAGGTAGTCTCTAAACCCGGCGCCGCACTTCTGGAGAGGCGGCGCACTTCTCAGTTTCAATTCCTCATAGGTAGTCTCTAAACGGATAACCGCATCCTCATCCGCTTCCGGATCCAATTGTTTCAATTCCTCATAGGTAGTCTCTAAACTTTGCTCGTATTCTGCGGCTGCGAGTACGGCGCATGTTTCAATTCCTCATAGGTAGTCTCTAAACTGTAGTCGTACAGTGACATTCGTTGTAACAGTTGACAGTTTCAATTCCTCATAGGTAGTCTCTAAACTGCTGCAGCACTCACGCTTGGCGTCGGTACGCTGTGTTTCAATTCCTCATAGGTAGTCTCTAAACCGTCATTCGCACAGTCATTTCTATCGGGTGGAACGTAATGTTTCAATTCCTCATAGGTAGTCTCTAAACTTTTCATCACGGCAGTTCTAAACTTAGTCACAGCGAGTTTCAATTCCTCATAGGTAGTCTCTAAACCGCCATCCCGGTTCCACCAAGCAAGGATATCTTTCCAGTTTCAATTCCTCATAGGTAGTCTCTAAACCCACAACAGATGAGAAAGTCCGGGTGAAAATCCCCTGTTTCAATTCCTCATAGGTAGTCTCTAAACGAAGGACGGGTGTGTTACATTATGCGGAACGGCTAGCGGGTTTCAATTCCTCATAGGTAGTCTCTAAACCCGGGCAACGAAACGCTATACGCGAACCAGTTGCCGGGGTTTCAATTCCTCATAGGTAGTCTCTAAACCAGTTGCCGGGTAACGGACACACTTTCCGCTTCCGGGGTTTCAATTCCTCATAGGTAGTCTCTAAACATATATACCCATGCACCTCTTGCAGACATTTGAATCAGGTTTCAATTCCTCATAGGTAGTCTCTAAACTGTGAAATCTTCCTTTTGCCAAGAAGTATATCTTTGTTTCAATTCCTCATAGGTAGTCTCTAAACTCCAAGAAGAAAAAGGAGAAGAAAACCGGATGAACTGTTTCAATTCCTCATAGGTAGTCTCTAAACTGAGAGCTTTGATTATATTGTTGCTGGTGAGGTAGGGCGTTTCAATTCCTCATAGGTAGTCTCTAAACCGAATATATAAAGAACATAAAAAAATCGATTCAGTTTCAATTCCTCATAGGTAGTCTCTAAACATGAATTGAATTGCAAAACCTGCGATCGCTCCTGGGTTTCAATTCCTCATAGGTAGTCTCTAAACTGGTGATGACGGGTGAAGACTACCGACGCCGCGGGCGTTTCAATTCCTCATAGGTAGTCTCTAAACGGTGGCATGATGAAGGAGAAAAGAAAACCACATCGTTTCAATTCCTCATAGGTAGTCTCTAAACGCGTGAGTACCCAGCACAGTTCAAACAAATGGGGTAGTTTCAATTCCTCATAGGTAGTCTCTAAACGAAAGACGAAGACAGTCAAACTTACGAAAGGAAAGAGGGTTTCAATTCCTCATAGGTAGTCTCTAAACTGTATATCAGGAAAGTCGATGGTTTTTTCTTGCAGGGGTTTCAATTCCTCATAGGTAGTCTCTAAACTTTCTTTTCCGTCAGCTCGTTATCTTGTTTTAGTTGCTGTTTCAATTCCTCATAGGTAGTCTCTAAACCCATTTTATCCCTTATAAAGCCTGTATAGCTATATATTCTCCTTCTACAGATAAACTCCTTCTATACTTCAAACAAAAAATCCCGTCTTCCCGCTCTTCCTCTTTTAAACTTTATTTCTCGCGTACATTCATCAAAAATAAAATTGTCGTCGATCTCCCGGCATTTTCGCACTACCGGAGATCGACGACAATTCCTTCCTATTGCCTTCGGCCAACCTCTCTATTCTTATCATAGCGAAAAATCCGGTCGCCTGCGCTTCGTTTTTCCTTCGCGCGTTATCCCCGCGACCGCACTTCGTAAATCGCAAACTTCAGATAATCGCCTTCATCAATGCCGGTCAGTTTCGGATGATCGATGCCTGCGCCGCTCCAGTGTACGAGACGCAGTACTTTCCTGGCGTCCACCGCTGCTTCCTGAATCGTCTCTGCGAACAGTTCCGGACTCATATGGTAGGAGCAGCTCGCCGTGACCAGATAGCCGCCGTCACGCACGAGCTTCAGGCCGTTCAGATTGATATCTTTGTAGCCGCGCTGCGCGCCTTTGACTGCACCGCGGGATTTCGCAAACGCCGGCGGGTCAAGGATAACTACATCCCACAGCTTGCCTTCTTTGACCGATTCGCGCAGATAATCGAATGCGTTGGCAACCACAAAGTCGACGCGATGCAGAAAGCCGTTCAACTTTACATTCCGTTTCGCCGTCTCGATCGCATGGTCAGAAATATCCAGGGTCGTTACTTTTTTCGCGCCATGCTTGCATGCGTTCAGCGTAAACGAGCCGGTGTGCGTAAAGCAGTCCAGCACTTCCGCGCCGTCCCAGAACGGATTCTTCACAACCTTGCCGCGGCGGTCTACCGGGCGCAGTTCGTTTATTCCATCCACCTCAACCTCCTGCATACGGATGCCATGTGCCTCTCCCCATCCGGTCATGATGGGCGCAATCGCTGAACGGTTTTCCCGCTGATCGAAGAAGTATCCGGTCTTCTGTCCATTCTCGATATCGACGATCAGCTTCAGACCATTCTCTTCAATCTCGATTTCCGTTTCCGATTCTCCGTACCAGAATCCCTTCTCCTGCTCCATCCCTTCCAACTCGCGCACATACACATCGTTTCTCAGATATACGGCTTTTGGCGCGAACACATCCAGCAGCGCATTCAGAATCCATTCTCTGCGCACTTCCATGCCGAGGGAGAGAATCTGCACGACAAGTACGTCTTCGAACTTGTCCACTACCAGACCCGGCATAAAATCGGCTTCACCATACAGGACACGGCAGGAACGAATGCCCGGCAGGAAGCGCTGTCGAAATTTCCAGGCCTCCCGAATACGGGACGTGAACAATTCCTGGTTTATCTCTTCATCCGGATTCCACGTCAGCAACCGCACAATCATTTGCGATTTGGGGTTAATATATCCCCTGCCCATGAAATGTCCCTGATGATTCACAACTTCCACAATCTCTCCGGGCACAACGTCGCCTTCGATCCGCTCCACTTCGCTCTGGAAAATCCACGGATGTCCCTGTTCGAGACGTTTGCGTCGATTCCGCACAAGAAAAACTTTTGTCACAATCATAATCCTCCATATTTCAAATCGTCTGTCTTACAAACTTATAGCATACAATAGACATAATGGTAAAATAACGATAACAATCTTGAATGTCAATGGAGATTCCTATGACTAGAATTTGGAAACAAAACCGTTTTGTCCGGTTCGGTTACGAACTGGTGGACCGCTTCATAAAAGACGACGTATCCGGCATGTCCGCCCAGCTGGCCTATTACTTTTTATTGTCGATTTTCCCCTTTTTTATTTTTGCTTTCACTTTGATTGGTTACATGCCCATTTCGACAGAAAATGCACTGGCGATCATCCAGGTAATCGCTCCGGAGAAAGTGACCGAGCTTCTGCAGCAGAATCTGCACAGCTTTTTGAATACCCGCCGGGGCTGGCTGCTGTTTTTGAGTCTGGCCGGTACGCTTTGGACCTCCTCAAGTGCCATCCACGCGATCATTGTGGCGCTTAACCGGGCGTACAATGTGGCGGACGAACGATCCTACTTCATGTCACGGCTCCTGGCCATTCTGTTTACCATTGGCATGGTCATGGCAATTTTCGTAACGCTGCTTTTGCCCGTCTTCGGCAAAACGATTGAAGTGTTTTTCACTTCGCGTATGCATGTGCCCGACTACGTGCTGCTTATATGGAACTTGCTGCGCTGGGTGGTCAGCCTGATGTTTCTGATTAGCCTGTTTGCCTTTCTCTACTATTTCGCTCCCAGCTGCGACGTGAATTGGAAGGTGACGATTGTCGGTGCGCTGTTCGCCGGTCTTGGCTGGCTGGCCGTTTCTTACGGATTCTCTTATTACGTTAACAACTTCGGCAATTACTCGCTCACGTACGGAAGCCTTGGAGGCGTCATTATTTTGATGATCTGGTTTTACCTCTCGGCGATGATTTTGATTATGGGCGGACAGATTAACGCCCTGATCGAAAAATACACAGGGAAAAGCTGAAAAACTCGCGGGCGGTGCCGGTCTTTTCCCTCCCTTCGGGCCACACGCTCCACACGGAAAAAGCAACGGCCATCATACGCCCCATGTTTTTTTCCTTGCTTACGAATGGAGGGGAAAGAGAGAAGAGAATGATTTCAATGAGGAAAAAGGTGAACGACTTTTTCTTCCCTGAATATTTTTTCCTCCTCTTCTCTTTCTTTTTTCCTTATTTCAACAGAATAGGGAGGAAGTATGGATGAAGACGCCTGTGCCGAAAATCGGTTTTTACTTCTCGCCGGACAACGTGGCAATGGCACGACGCAATATCGAGACGCACGAATGGGCAAAACGACGCTTCGAGCAGATGCGGCAGCAATGCGACGACTTTCTTGCCGGATATTCCGATGAAGTAATTTACCAGTGCACACTGTCCATGCGGGGACAGACATTTGCCTACGGTATCTCCGGCTGCCCGTATTGCCAAAAATCCTTCCCTTCCTCACCGGAAGCGCAAAGCCGGATGTTTTCTCTTTTTCCCGATAAAACACTAACCTGCCCCAACTGTTCACATACGCTTCCAAATACGGATTTTCCCGACGACGGCCGCGGTTTCGTCCATAAAGGCAGCGCATACTATCCGGTTGGCATGTGGAATTTCTATACCGCCGGCTGGCTGTTGGGCGGCGTACGTGACCATGAGGGCATGGTCACAAAGCTAACCTATATGTATATGCTTACAGGAGAGAAAAAATACGCCCAAAAAGCGATTGTGATTCTGGATGCGTTTGCCGCCGTGTTTCCGGGTACGCTTGGGCCCCGCGATTTCACTCCGTACGCAAGCAAAGTCGAAATGGGACGGCTGCATCTGCTGACAAGCATTGTCCATCGTGTAAAGGTCTTTCTCGCCCATGACTATGACTGGCTCTATCACCTGGAAGATATGGATACACTCTCACCCGCGCTCACTTTGCTCGGCGAGCCGGGAACGGTGCGGGAAAATATCGAGGGAATGCTGCATGATTATATGCTGACAGAGCCGGGCGGACCCGCCTACAATCTCAAAGACGGAAACCTGACGGAGCTGCACAACCACGAGGCGGACGGGGTGCGTGCCATGCTGGCGGTAGGACTTGTCACGGAACAGCGGGAGTACTGCGAATGGGGCATCAACGCTACAGAAGTGTTTCTCTCCAACGCGGTAGGACGGGACGGCATGTATTTCGAAGGGTCGTACGGCTACTCCATGTTTACCATTACCGTCTTTCTCGATATGGCTCTTCTCTCCGTGCGGGCCGTTTCCGGCACACCCTCCGTCCCCTCCCACCCTTTCGCGAGCGAGAGATTTTTCCGGTTTGCCGTACAGAATCCGATGGAGATGCTCTGTCAGGGCCACCTTCCCTGCTACGGAGACTGGGGACAGGATCGGGTACGCAGTCGAGAACCCGATGCGAAAACGCTCAGGGACACATACCGGGCCGCGCTTCATTTCTATCACGTTTCCCCTCAATCCAATATACGTGATGAAGCGGCCGACTGGCTTAAGCGCCTGTACCCTCTTGTCTTTAGCCAGCTGGGAGAGAAGGGCATCGACTTATTTCTCTGGCATCCGGTGTGGAAACATGCGGCGCCTTTGCACTTGCCGAAAGACGTAACGATCACCGGGCAGGCCGGTATCGGCATTCTGCGGGACACCAATGAAACAACAGTTCTCATGCGAACAGGAGCCAACCATACGCACGCACACGACGATGCGCTTGCCCTTACCTGCTATGCCTACGGCAAGGAAATCTCCGCCGACCTGGGCTATAGCGTATACGGATCCAACGGACACTATGGCTGGACAACGAAATCCATCGCTCATAATACGGTGGTTGTAAATAAAGACAATCAAATGAAAAAAGGCCAGCTTTACAAACCCTTTTCCGGCGGGGAGTTCTCGCTTCTGTATCGCTCGCCCGAAGCTGTGGTATATGAGGGGAAAGCGCCATCTCTGTACGGAACCGATGCGTTTCAGCGCATGGTAGGGCTCGTTCCGCTTCCGGACGGCTCTTCATATCTGGTTGATTTCTTCTACATTCGCGGAGCCGGTACATGCGATTACTCATTCCGCGCCTTTCATGAAAAAGCGGAGCTGACCCTCGAAGGCGTACGGCAGCTAACGGAAGAACAAGGCGGCTGGACGCTGGCCGGGGTCGAAAGCAGCGCCAAACTTTACTTTGACGAACCGGGCAAGAGTTTCGGGGAGCGGTTGACAACGGGAGAGACATTCGTGCCGCTGCTGGAAGGTGAGAAAACGCAGTATTGGACGCCCGCACCAAATAATGGCTACGGATTTATCTATGATATCCGGCAATACCACCCGCAGTTATCCTCTATAAAAGCGCGCTGGGAATCGGAAGAAGGGTATGAGATGGCCTGGCATGGACTTATGGATGCGGACGACCGGGTCATGACCGGGAAATACCCGAACCTGTCTGGAACAGAGCAGCATCCGATTCTCATCGTGCGCAGCCACCGGCCCACCAAACAGTACACCGCGCTTATCCATACGACGAAAAAAGAAAATCCACTGCGGATAACAGGCTTGCACCGGCTTAATGCCCGCGGCGGAGAAGTGACCGCTTTTGCGGTGGAAGCCGGCAGCGGCTGGCTCGACTTCTGGGCATACAGCCCGGTTGCCCAGCCGATTGCCGTACGTACCCGGTTCGGCGAATGGTGTATCGAAGGGCGCTGCG
>Ga0310837_100498_pt1 | contig 27038 bp, 23 predicted proteins | sample SM_ome_5_FD_201315 | JGI IMG/M metagenome (GOLD analysis project Ga0310837, IMG submission 201315) | Sorghum-adapted microbial communities enriched on stacked mutant (SM) sorghum from Joint BioEnergy Institute, Emeryville, California... ...
GGCGAGTTGTCGCAGCAGCCGATGTGGCCGCAGGTCTGGCACATGCGCAGGTGCACCCACCGCGTGCCCTCCGCCAGGCACTCCTCGCAGCCCTCGATCCGATCCGGGAGCGCGCTGATCTCGATCGCGTCGGTATGCGTGCAGGCGTTCATAGCGCTGGGTGGGCGCAGCAGCATCGAGGCCCTAAGCCGGCGCCCTTCCTAAGAATCGCGCCCAGGCGCCTCACGTCAAGAGCTCGCGCTCCTGCACGAATGGGTCGCGCCCCCTGCTTACCCAGCGCGACCCCCAGGTAGGACCGCAGATCGCCGCGAGGCGTGTGAGGGAAGTGTCGCCGGGTGCCCCTCTCTCCGCAGCGACACCTGGGTGCCATGCTCACACTGGAATCGGAACAGGGGGACGTCACGACCTTCATGGCTGAAGCTGGAAGGCGGACCTCGCCGCGGCGATCGCAACCAATGACAGCTGGCAACACGTCACCCGCTTTGTGGCAGCGAACCACATGGACCAGCTCTGAGGTGATCGCGCATGACGCTCCCTCTCGTATTCTTCGGCCCATGTCGGAGCATCCAACCTACCCTCGAATCAAGTCGTACGTCATGCGGCACGAGTTCATCGTGAACCAATGCCGTGGTCTTGACGTCCTTGACATCGGCGCCACAGGAGTAGGCCTATCGCTCCACATGAAGATCAAGGCCGTCGCGCGATCGCTCATAGGCATCGACATTGACGCCCAGGCCGTCGATAGGTATCGGGCATCTCATCCGGATCTTCAGCTTGTTGTCGGCAACGTGGAAACAATCGAGAGCATCGAAGGTGCTCCGTTTGACGTCATAGTTGCCGGTGACGTGATCGAGCACGTCAGCAACGCAGGGTTGGCCCTCACGAACCTCAGGCGATTCCTCAAGCCTGATGGGAAGTTGATCATCTCGACGCCGAATGCATTCGGCGGTCCAAATTTTCTTCGCTTTGCCTTGGGCCGTTTCGTGGATGGGGCAGATCACGTCTGCTCCTACACACGATTCACGCTGGCGAACGCCATGCGACGACACGGGTACGAGCCACTAGAGGTGCATACGGCACTGGACCGCCCCCCGCAAACGCGGTCTCGCAGACTTGCCTACGGAGTGCTGAAGATCCCTCTGCGGTTGCTGCCGGAGTTCGGGGGGACTCTTGTCATGGTTTGCAAGCCGGACCAGTCGCTCGAGCCCGAAAACGCGCCGGAGTCGATCGCGCCAGTCCCAGCGTGATCGACTCCGGCTATCACACCCAACGCTTGCGCACTCAGGGCTAGGCGCGCATCCGGTTAGGACGGCTACGGCGCGATGACGGCGCGCGAGCTCGCCCGCTTGCAGACGAACTTGCCCTTCTTCTTGGCGCTCACGACCGCCTTGTAGCGGCGCGGCGGGGCGTAGGGGTCTGCGGGGACGATCTTGCGCGCGGGGATCGCGAAGCGCCCGTTGGCCTGGGTCTTGGCCTGTCCGACCCGCTTGCGGCCTGCGCGCAATACGACCTTGCGGTTGGCCCGGCAGACGCGCTTCGCCTTCGAAGAGCCCTTGGGCTTCACCTTGCCGGCGAAGCGCGAGTTGGCGTAGGGATCTTCGGGGTTCCCACTGGATCCGGCCTTGAACGCCAGCGTCACCGTGGCCGGCACTTTCTTGGCCTTCTTCGGCGCCGCCGTGGCGACGCCGGCAACTGCGAGTACGGCGACCAGAGCGATCGCCAGTGCCTTGAACCTATTCAGGGTTATTCCTCCTTTCGTTGCGAGCTCTGGTTCGGCGGAGCTCGACGTCAACTGCGCAAGTTGAGTTGCCTTTCCGATTCCAGCGGCTAGGACCTAGTCCGAGAAACCCCCGAGGGCCGTAGCCAGCTCCCTGTAGAGTGCGCGGGCCGTCGGGGAGGCACCCGACGACCGATAAGGCAGATCGGGGAGTTCCCGTGGCCAAGTGGCAGTTCATTCGCAGGTTCGCTGATAGCCGAGATCCCCACTCTCTGGCCAGCCGAATGCGAAGAGCGCGGTTCGAGTGGTTCTGCGAGCTTGTCGAAGACCTGCCAAGCCCCGTGCGGGTTTTGGACATCGGGGGAACAGAGAGCTTCTGGAAAGGGATGGCGCCCCCGAACGGCCGTTTTGAGGTGGAGCTACTCAACCTCACTCCACAAGAGACCACCGTCCCGTGGATCACAGCTTCCGTCGGGGACGCCACTGATTTGTCAGGAATCCCGGATCGGGCGTTCGACGTGGCCTTCTCAAACTCGGTCATTGAGCACCTGTTCACGTGGGAGAACCAACAGAAGATGGCCGCGCAAGTGCGTCGAGTCGCACGGCGGTACTTCGTTCAGACGCCCAACCGCTACTGCCCGCTGGAGCCCCATTTCCATGTACCTGGGTTTCAGTTCCTGCCTCTGACGGTGCGAGCGCGTTTGCTGCAACGGTTCAGCCTTGGCTTCGTGGAGCGGGCAGCGTCCGAAGCGGAAGCGTTCAAGCGGGTTTCAGAGATCAGGCTGCTTACAGCAATGGAGCTCCGCCGCCTCTTCCCGGACGCGGTCATCAGGCGCGAACGATTTGCGGGACTCACCAAGTCCCTCGTCGCACATTCGTCGCTGTAGAGAGCTAGAGACATCGACCAGCGGTGCTTCATCTCACCCGGTACGGCAGGCTGCGCTCGCCGTTGGCCGCCCGGGCCTGAAGCCGAGGCCGACCCCGCATCCGCAGCCGCTTCTGGAACACGCCGCCGCGCCCGGTGCGCACACGCTTGAGCAGCCGCCAGCCGCGCCCCCGCCGCTGGTAGATGCTCACGCGGGCCCCCGCAGGCGCCTTGCCCCACAGCTCGACCACGCGCCGGCCGCCCCGCTTGCGTGCGCGGCCACGCTCGATCGCCACGAACGGGAAGCGAAAGGCGCGCAGGGCCGGCTTGGGCGTGCCGTCATGTAGATAGACGCCTGCCGTCGTAGCCCGCCCTTCCGGCTTGGCTGCGTCGCGCACGGTGTGGTTGAGGGCGACGCTCGCTCCGCCGCGCCAGAAGAGATAGAGGCCCTCCGCCATCCAGCGCGCCTGCTTGCGCAGGCTGATCAGCCGCGGGCCAAGCGTGTGCCTGTCCCACCAGAACTCCGTGACCCACAGGGGGTGCCTCCCCTTCGTGGCCACCGTGCCGCGCCGCTCGGCGGCCCGCAGCACCCGCCGCAGCTTCCCCATGTCGGGCGTCGACGCGTCGTCGGGATGCAGGGCCGAGCGGAACGGGCCGCCGCTGGTGTTGATCGGGTGGTGCGCGAGCACGTCGAAGCGCGGCCGCTCAGGGCACTTCGCCCGCTTCAGGTCCCGGCGCAGGCACAGCACCTCCCGCCAGAAGCGCACCGGGCGCACCCTGGTGCCGCCCGCGTCGTCGCCGTAGGGGGCGGTTCCCGCCGTCACGACGACGTTGCTTTCGTCCACCGCCTTGATGCCCTCGTAGAAGGCGTTGAGCAGCTTGCGGTAGACGGCGGGGCTGGCCGGGCGGCGGCCCTGCCACTGCGGCGTGATGTAGCTCGACAGGTTGGGCTCGTTGAAGATCTGGAAGTGGCGCACGCGCGGCAGCGTGGCGCCGGGGTTCTGCGGATCGGGAAAGGAGCCCGAGTAGCGGCGCGCCAGCGCCTCGGCGAAGTCGCGCGCCGGCCCCGGCCGCGGGCGCCAGGTTCCCGCCGGCGCGCTCGGGCCGGCGGGCGGGCGGTTCTCGCCCTCCGCCCACGCGGGCGCAAAGCCGACCGTAAGCAGCACGGTCAGCCCTCGCGCCCGCACGTCGCGGATCGCCCGATCCAAGGACGAGAAGTCGTACGCGGGGTCGCCCGGATCGCGCGGGTTCGCCGGCTCGGTCGGCGCGATCTGCGCCCAGTTTCCGGCCAGCCGCACCATCCGCGCGCCGGCGGCGACCACCTCGTCGAGCCTCTGCTCGCTGGTCGGCCCCACGGCGCCGAAACCGGTCGTGAGCCCGCGACTCGCCCCAGCCGACGCGGGGACCGCCCCGATCACCAGGGCTGCGGACAACGCCAGGCAGGCGAGCGCACCTTTCGCGAGCGGCCGACGCACCACGCTCACGCCCCTACGGGTCGGCCAACCGCGCGCCCCCCTGACGCCCATGGTCAGCGCTGGCCGGCCCCGCGCGATCGGCGAGCGACGACCACGGCGATCGCGCTCAGCACGGTCACCAGCAGGATCAAGGGCAGCGCCAGGCCCATGCCGCCCTCGCCGCCGCCAACCATCTTCCCGACGACCTCGGCGATCGCGGAACCGCCGGAGTCATTCCCGCCGCCTGCGGAACCGGACGACCCGCCGGCCTCACCATCACGGGCCTTCCGGGCGCCGGCCCGGTCCGCGCGGGAGGGCGCGGTCGCCTCCGCAAGCTCCGCGGCGGCCCGGCCGTCCTCGCCAAGCGCCTCGAGCTGCCGCACGACCCCCGGGGGCAGCGCCTTGTCGCCTCGGTCCTTCCCCTTGCCGACGCTGCCGCTCGGGACGGACCCCTTCGGCCCGGGCACGCCCTCCACGTACTCGTCCACGCCCGAATCGCCGGGCGGTAGGGCCCCCTGCGCGGCGGCGCCCGCCGGGCACGCGAGCATCGCGATGACGGCAACTGCGACGAGCCTTCTCAGCATCTCTGCCCTCTCTGTACGAAGCAGGACCCAGGATGCTGACAACCGAACCTGCGATCCACTACCGCTTGCGGCGTCAGTCTTCCCCCAGCGCGTACGTAATTGGACGTTGATGGCATCGCGCTCCGAAATCGCGCTCTCGGCCGGGCAAGCCCCCGCCCTGCCCCGAACCCGCCCGCGAGGCGAGCAGGTTGCGGTTCGAGCGAACGCGACGGACCTGGCGCGCCGCGCCGGCCCCCTGCTGGCCACCTGGTGGCTTCCCTTCATCCTCGTCCTCTATCTCGCGCTCAAGGGCGGGGGCTACGACCTGATCGTTCGCAGCGAGATCGGGATCGCGGTCTGGTGGATCGTGCTCGTGGGGGCCGTGGCCGGCCTGCTACCGGTGGCGCGGATCGGCCGCGTGGGTTGGACCGCGCTCGGCCTGCTCGCCGCGTTCGCCGTCTGGACCGGGCTCGGCATCGGCTGGTCTGAGAGCGCCGAGCGCAGCGTCGCCGAGCTCGGTCGGGTCGCCACCTACCTGGGCGTCTTCGCGCTTGCGCTGCTTGCTGGGGGCCGTGACGCACTGCGCCGCACCGTCGGCGCGCTCGCCACCGCTATCGCCCTCGTCGCTGCGCTGGCCCTGCTCTCGCGGCTTGAGCCCTCGCTCTTCCCGCGCGACCTGGGCCCCCAGTTCATGCCCAGCATCCAGGAGCGACTCAACTACCCGCTCAACTACTGGAACGGGCTTGCGGGCCTGGTCGCGATGGGGGTGCCGCTGCTCGTCTGGGCCGCCACCGCGGCACGGACGATCCCCGCCCGGGCCCTGGCCACCGCGGCATTGCCGGTCGCCGCCCTCACGATCGTCCTCACCCTCTCGCGAGCGGGCGCCGGGGCCGCCGTGCTCGCCCTGCTCGTACTGCTCGCCCTGCACCCGCGGCGCTTGGCCCTGCTGCCCCCGCTTCTGCTCGGCGGGCTGGGCAGCGCGATACTGATCGCCGCGACGCTGCAGCGCGACGCACTCGAGAAGGGCCTGCTCAACGCCGCCGCCGAGCGCCAGGGAGACGAGATGCTCGCGATGACGCTCGTGGTCTGCGCCGGCGTCGGCCTGCTCGCCGCCGCGCTCGCGCTCGCCGAGCGCAACCGGCTGCTGCGCTGGCCGCGCGTTTCGCGCCGGATCGCCGTGCCCGCGTTCGGCGTCGTGGCCGTGATCGCAATCGTCGGCGCCCTGATCGCGGGGGCTCCGGGCGAGCTCTCTGAGCGCTGGTCGGAGTTCAAGCGGCCCGGCGGGACGTCGTTGGGGGTCGAGCGGTTGACCAGCGTGGGAGGGAACAGCCGCTACCAGTACTGGGAGGCGGCGGCGGACGCCAACGCCACCGCACCGCTCACCGGCATCGGCCCCGGCACCTTCGAGTACTGGTGGGCGCGCGAGGGCACGGTCGCGGGCTTCGTGCGCGACGCCCACTCCCTCTACATGGAGACGCTCGGCGAGCTCGGCATCGTCGGATTCGCCCTCATCGTCGGCTTCGTCGGCGGGGTGCTCGTCGTGGGGGCGATTCGTGCGCTGCGGCGCCGCCGCGGGCGAACGTCGCTGCTCGCCGCAGCCACCGCCGGCGCCTTCGCCTACGGAGTCATGGCCGCGTTCGACTGGGTCTGGGAGCTCACCGTGGTGACCGTCGCCTTCCTGTTGCTCGCGGCGGCGATCGTCGGCCCCGACGCGCGAGCCCGCGCCGACCGAGCGCCGAGCCGACACGGAGGCACTCGAGTTGCCACCACAGCCGGCCTTGCGGCGGTCGCCGTCGCCTCGCTGGCCGCGATCGCGATCCCCATGGCAGGCACCTCGTCCGTGCGCGAGAGCTGGCGCCAGGTGGAGGGCTCGGATCTCCCCGCCGCCCTGGCCAGCGCCCGCGCGGCCGAGAGGGTGCAACCGTACTCCGCGACTGCGCGCATCCAGGAAGCGCTGGTCCTGGAGCTCGAAGGCGACCTGCCCGCCGCGCTCGCTGCGGCGCGCGCGGCGACGCAGCACGAGCCCACCAACTGGCGCACCTGGTTCGTGCGCTCGCGGCTTGAGGCCCGCAACGGCAACGCCCAGGCCGCGCTGCGCGCCTACCGCAAGGCACGCTCGCTCAACCCGCGATCCTCGCTTCTGAACCGATGACCGAGCACCTCGACGACGACCTCAGGGAGATCGCGGCCAGGCTCGAGGCGGAGCGGCCGCACCCAAGCTGCGCGTTCCGCGGCGAGCTTCGCCGCCGCCTGCTGGGCGCACCGGAACGGCAGGAGGAACGGCGCCGCGCGCTCGCCCTGATCGCCTCGTACGCGACCACTGGCCTCGTCCTCCTCGCGACCGCCGCGCTCGGCGTGATCGGGATCGGCCCGTTCGCGGCGTAGCGCGGCCCCTCGCTCAGCGAGAGCGGAAGAACGCCCAGCGGGAGCGGCGTGCGGCGGGCCGCGCCGGGAGCTCCTCGCCGGCGAGCACCGCCTGCGGCGCGTCGCTCACCAGCCACTCGACCTGGGCTTCGCCCACCAGCGAGCGGGCCACCTCAAGCCCCTCCCACCCGGGAGCGCGGGCGGTCGGGCCAGCGCTCGCGCCGTGCGCGTCGGAGGCGATCACGTGGGCCAGGCCGTCGCGAAGGAGGGCGCGCGCCAGGCCGCCCGAGCGCGAGCGCCGCGGTCGCAAGAGCGACCCGGCCGTGACCTGCACCAAGACGCCGCGGCGCACCAGCTCGGCCAGCCGCTCAGGCTCCGCCTGAAAGCTCGGGTTTCGCTCGGGATGGGCGAGCAGGACGCGAAAGCCGCGCGCGCACAGGCTGAGAAGCTGCTCCTCGAAGTTCGGCAGCAGCGGCCCGTAGGGCGTCTCGACGAGCAGGTCGCTGCCGCGTCCGGCGTAGGAGGCGAGCCGAAGCTCGGCGTCGGAGGCCTCGAGCGCCCAGAAGAGGTCCACCTCCGCGCCGCTTACGACGCTGAGGCGCACCCCCACGCGCTCGAGCTCCCCCTCGAGCGCGCGGCAGGCCTCCGCTAGCTCGGCCGGCACCACGCGCGGATGGTCCTCGCGCAGGTGCGGGGTCGCCGCCACGGTTCCCACCCCGGCGACCGCCAGCTCCCGCGCCAGGGCGACGCTCCGCTCCGGCGTCGCGGGCCCATCGTCAAGGCCCGGGAGGATGTGGCAGTGCAGGTCGATCACGGCTCTGCGCGCCGCAAGCAACGCGACGCCCCGCCGACCTGGCCTCGCGAAGCTCTACTGGTCGCCCTGCGCGCCGTCGGCGCCCACGAGCGCGCGCTGGCCGTCGCTCGCCTTCCCCGCACCGTCGTGTTCCGGCTTTCCCTCGCCGTAGTAGCCGTAGCCGTACCCGTAGCCGTAGCCGAACCTGCGCGTCCGCAGGTGGTTGATCACCACGCCCAGCACGCGCGCCCCGACGTTTCGCAGCTGCTCGTTGAGCTGGCGCGCCGCATCGCGCGTCGTCTGATCCAGCCGCGCCACCACCAGCACCCCGCTCGCCTCACGCAGCAGCGGCACGGCGTCGGCTACGACCGAGGTGGGCGGGGTGTCGATCAGCACGAGCTCGTAGTCGGACTCGGCCTCGCGCAGCAGCTCGCGCATCCGCTCGGACTCCATGAGCTCATCCGGGTTCGGCGGCAGCCCGCCAGCGAAGATCACGTCGAGCTCGTGCGCCGGGAGCGAGCCGTTCCCCTCGCCCAGCTTCACCCTCTCAACGGCCTCGTCCAGCTCTGCCTGGCCCGTGAGGAACGCGCTCAGGCCCACGCGCGGCGCCCGATGCATCCAGCGGCTCAGCGTCGGACGGCGCAGGTCGGCCTCGATCAAGAGCACTCGCGTCCCCGTCGCCGCCGCGGCCGACGCCAGCTGCCACGCCACGGTGCTCTTGCCGTCTTCCGGCTGCGCCGAGGTGACGATCACCGAGCGCACCTCGCGGTCGACGTTGAAGTAACGAAGGTTCGCCCGCAGCATCCGAAACGCCTCCGCGACCGCGGCGGGCAGCGGCCGGTCGGGCTCGGCCAGCGCCTCCGCCTCGGGGATCAGGGTGAGGATCGGCCGCTCGAAGATCTCGGCGGCCTCCTCGGGGTCGCGCAGGCGCCGATCGAGCCTGTCGAGCAGCAACGCCGCGCCGGCCCCCAGCATCAGGCCCAAGACGACGCCGATCAGGCCGTTTCGCATCGGCTTCGGCGCCGAGCGCTCCTCCGGTGGCTCGGCGACCTGGACCTGCTCCACGTTGCCGGTCTGAAGCGAAGCCAGGATCTCGAGCTCCTCGAGGCGCCTCTGCAAGACCCTGCCCGTCGGGCCCTCGAGCTCGCCCGGCGAGAGCTCCGCCAGGCGCCGCTCGACCAGCTGGGTCGTCTCCTGGATCATCTCCCGGTCCGACCGGCGGCGAAACTCGATGTACTCGGTCGCGAACGTGTTCGCGATCCGAGCCGCCATCTCCGGGTCGGAGTCCGTGGCCTCGATGGTGACGAGGTCCGAGTCCCGGTCGCTGGAGATCTCGATCGCCTCGCGCACCGACTCGCGCGTGAACCCGTCGCCGAGCGCCTTCGCGGTCTCGTCCATGACCACGTCGAGCGAGACCAGCTGGACGTTGGTCGCGGCCTCGCGCGTCGGATCCTTCGCCTGGCCCGACTGAGTCGAGCCGAACAGCGTCTGGTCGATCTGGGGATCGCGAAAGAGCAGCGTCGCCTTCGCGGTGTAGCGGTCCCCCTGAAGGAACGACGCCACCACCGCGGCCAGCGGCACCAGCACCACGCACACAACCAGCACCGGCAGGCGACGCCGCAGGACGCGAACCACTCCCCGCAGATCAAGTCCCGTTTCGGCAGCCTGGTCGTGCATCTAGCGCCGCTCGGTCCGCCCCTCATCGACAGCAGCGCGACGATGAAGGCCCCTACCACACTGGACTGCGCGCAGGCTACCGGATGGCGGAGCTCCCCACACGCACGAAACCGTGCGGATCCCTTGTTAAGGTCGCGCCGGACTTGGCTGGTTCGCACGCCACCAACCCGTCTGCGCCCGCGCATCCGGCAGCCCGCGAGCACCCGCCGGTCGGACGAGCGCACGGCCTGCTTTCGGGCTCTTTCGTCGCCTGCGGCGTCAGGATCGACATCGCCGGGTTCGACAACAGTGTCGAGGCCATTCTCGACGCCCCCGACCGAGGCGGTCGCGCAGTGCACCTCTGCAACGCCTACACGCTCTCACTGGCCCGGAAAGATCCCGCGTTCGCAGCGGCTCTAAACCAGGGGGATCTGAACCTGCCCGACGGCAAGCCGCTTGCCGTCCTCGGCGGGCGCCTGGGCCTTCCCCGCTCCGAGCGCGTCTGCGGACCGGACCTGATGGCTGCCGTGCTAGACCGAGGCCGCAGCCGCGGGCTGCGGCATTACCTGTACGGGTCCACCCCCGGGACGATCGAGAGGCTCACCGGCCGCATCGAGACCCTCTACCCGGGCGTCGAGATCGTCGGCGCCGAATCGCCCCCGTTCAGGCCGCTCACCGCGGACGAGCGCGAAGCGCTGATCGAGCGGGTCCGCGCCGCCGACCCCCACGTCGTCTGGGTCGGCCTGGGCACGCCCAAGCAGGATCACTTCGTCGCCGAGTTCCGCGACGAGCTCGGCGCCACTCTTGTCGCCGTGGGCGCAGCCTTCGACTTCCTCGCCGGCCTCAAGCCGCGCGCGCCGCAGCTCTTGCAGCGACTCGGCCTGGAATGGGCCTTCCGCCTTGCCACCGAGCCGCGTCGGCTGTGGCGCCGCTACCTGGTCGGAAACGCGTCGTTCGTGCGCGGATTGCTGCAGGATTGGCGCTCGGCTGACGGCTTTCAAGCCAGGCGCATCGAAGCGGAGGAGAGATAGACGGTGAGGACCGAGGAGATCCCGAAGGACGCCCGGATCTACGTCGCCGGCCACCGCGGCCTCGTCGGCTCGGCGATCGTGCGAAGGCTTAAGGCGGAGGGCTTCACGAACCTCCTCACCGCAACACGCCAGGAGCTCGACCTGCGCGACCAGGCGGCGGTCAACGCGTGGTTCGAAGCCAACCGGCCCGAGTACGTCTACCTCGTCGCCGGCACGGTGGGCGGCATCCTCGCCAACTCGACCCGCCCGGCGGAGTTCATCTACGACAATCTGATGATGGCGGCGAACGTGATCGAGGCCGCCCGCCGCAACGAAGTCACCAAGCTCCTCTACCTCGGAAGCTCCTGCATCTACCCGCGCGAGGCGCCCCAGCCGATGACCGAGGACGTGCTGCTCACCGGCGCGCTCGAGCCCACGAACGAGCCCTACGCCGTCGCGAAGATCGCCGGCATCAAGCTCTGCCAGGCCTACCGCCGCCAGTACGGCTGCAACTTCATCTCGGCGATGCCGACCAACCTCTACGGGCCGGGCGACAACTTCGACCTAGAGAGCAGCCACGTGATGCCCGCGCTCATCCGCAAGTTCCACGAGGCCAAGGAGCGCGGGGAGTGCGAGGTCGAGATCTGGGGCACCGGCTCGCCCCGGCGCGAGTTCCTGCACGTCGACGATCTCGCCGACGCCTGCCTCTTCCTGATGGCGCGCTACGAGGACGAGGAGCACATCAACGTCGGCACCGGCGAGGACATCAGCATCCGCGAGCTCGCCCTGCTGATCCGCGACATCGTCCACCCCGACGCCGAGCTCGTGTTTGACACGAGCAAGCCCGACGGCACCCCGCGCAAGCTCCTCGACGTCAGTCGTCTCACCGAGCTCGGCTGGACGGCATCGAAGCCGCTACGCGAAGGCATCGAAGCCACCTACGAGTGGTTCAGAAGCCACCAGCCCGCGCTGCGGTGAGGATCGCCCTCGTCCACAGCTTCTACTCCTCGCGCCAGCCTAGCGGCGAGAACGCGGTTGTCGAGTCCGAGTACAAGGCGCTGCGACGCGCCGGCTACGAGGTCCAGCTCTTCGCCGCGCACACCGATCACCTCGAGGGCAGCCTGCTCTATCCGATCCGCGCCGCCTTTCGAGTTGCGACCGGCCGCGGCGCCAATCCGCTTAAGGCAATCCGCCGCTTCAAGCCGGACATCGTCCACGTCCACAATCTGTTCCCGAACTTCGGGCGCCGTTGGGTGGAGGAGATCGACGTGCCGGTGGTCCACACGGTTCACAACTACCGCCCGCTGTGCGCGAATGGACTTCTCTTTCGCGACGGCGCGCTCTGCAGCGAATGCCCGGACGGCAAGCGATGGTCCGGATTGCGACACGCCTGCTATCGCAACTCCCGTCTCGCCACCCTCCCCAACGCGTGGGCTAACCGCCGGGGACCCATGGCCGATCCCCTCTTCCGACGCGCAGACCGTCTGCTCATGCTCACCGAGCGTCAGAGGGATGTTTATGTCCGAGCTGGGGTCCCTCCTGCCAAGATCACAATTGCGCCGCACTTTCTCCCACGGGATCTCGATCCCGGACCACCGCCCGACGCCCACAGAGCAGGTTTCCTCTTTGTGGGTCGCCTAAGTGAGGAAAAGGGGATCCGGAAGTTGCTTCACGACTGGCCCAGCGACTTCGCGCTTCGGATCGTAGGCGACGGGCCGCAGCGAGGTCACCTCGAGGAGCTGGCCTCCAGCCGCGAGAACGTCAGCGTGCTGGGCAAGCTTCCCCGAACAGGGGTGATTGAGGCCATGCGCTCCCATCGGTGCCTCGTGTTTCCCAGCCAAGGGCTTGAGGGCCTTCCCCTCGTGTATCTCGAGGCTTTGGCCTGTGGCCTTGCCGTCCTCGCCTTCCGACCCTCCGCTGTCGCTCATCTCGTCGAACGCGACCGAACCGGTTGGGCTGCAACTTGGAGTGAGCCCTGGAAGGACCTCCTGGCTACCGACCCCCCGACCCCTATGAGATGCCGCGCCGTATTCGAGCGACGTTACTCCGAACGGTCGTTCCACCAGCGAATGGCTGCGCTCCTGACCTCCCTTCAGGACTCATCTCCGGATCATTCGCACCCCACTACCCGAGTGCTGTGACGACCACTTATCCATCGCTAGCGCAGCATCGACCCAGGACCACTAAGGGTCCTCAATCGCATGACGTCGCGTTCCTGCCCTTGCTCGGGATGTGTGGTACCGCTGTAGCGTGCGGGGTCGCGATTGCTGTGGACCTCCGTGCGGCCGTTGTCGTCGCTGCCGTCGCGTTGGCCATAGCGACGCTCCACACCCGCCTTTGGCTTCACCTCACCATCGTATCCCTGAGTGGCCTGGTTCTTCTCTCATGGGGCTTCAACAACGTGCCCTTCCCGTTGGGTGGAATGGCCGTTCCCCTCGTCGATGTCTTGCTGATCTATGCCCTTGCCGCATCGTTTCGCCTGTGGTGGCCGCTCGCAACAAGGACGCCTATAGGTCGTCAACTCCTCGGTCTCCTGTCCATTCTGTCCCTCGTAACCCTGCTGCGGCTGGTGGCAGACGTTCCCCGGTTCGGCGTCACCGCAGGCCGCGACGCGCTTTACACGCTAGAAGCTTTGGGCAGTGCTTGTTGGGTTGGCTGCCGGCTGGACCCTAGGTCCCCGCCGCTTAACTCGAGTGCTGTCCGTCCTTTGGCGGGTAGCCATCTTGTTCTTCCTGCTGTACCCAGCGAGGGAGCTACTTGCTGAGCTTGGACCACAGGTCGGGATACAGCGATCGGTGCCCCTGATCAGTTTCATTAATGCCGACGTTGTCGCAGCAATCTCGCTGTTCTGGTTTCTTCAGGAGGGACGGCGGAGCTCAATGGTCTTCGCGGGCTTGTCCGTCATAGTGCTTCTGATGGCCCAAACGCGCGGGCAGTACTTAGCTGTCGTGCTTACACTCGCGGCCGGGACCAGCCTTTACATCGTCGCTCGCCGGACTCATACCCGTGCTGAGGGGACGCGGGTCCTTGCTCGGGTAGCCGTGGCCATCCCAGTCGCGCTGCTCGCACTGACATTTCTGCCGCCCATCACTGGCAGGCTTGGCGAAGTCGTCGGCCCCGACGTGGTAATCACCCAGCTCGGCACACTGGCTGGGGGAGAAGGACCCGGATCGGGCTCGCTCGAGCATCGCGCCGAGGCTTGGCCACAGGTAGTCCACATCGCTTTGAGTGCGCCGATGGGATGGCTAACTGGCGTCGGTTACGGGCCGGATCTGTTTGGCGGTTTCGAGATCGCAGGTGGCGTAGAGGTACGGAAACCGCACAACGATCTTCTCGAGATCTGGGCAAGAACCGGCTTGGTCGGCTTCCTGCCGTGGTTCTCGCTTGTTCTCTGTCTGGGTGTGTGGGCAATTCGGCATACGACCAGCCATCGCTTCGGCTGGTTTCTCCTTGCCCTACAGACCTCGATGCTCCTGTCCGCCCTTACCCAGCCTTCTTTCGCCTTCGCTTACCGCGGCATGGTCTACATGCTCCTCATGGGCTTGATAATCGGAGCGGCCATCACGCTCGATCGTGATCATGGTTCGCGTTTACCGCTCCAGCACATATGAGTATTGGCCTGGGCGCAGGGTCTCGGCGGGTCATCTTGGTCGTTGTGGATCAAGCCGTCTCCAGCGCCATCAATTTCGGCGTCGCTCTCTTCGTCGCCCAAGCGGTATCCGCGTCACAGTTCGGAGCCTTCGCCATTGCATTTGCGCTCTATTTGGTCTTCCTGGGTATTGGCCGCTCCTGTGCTGGCTCCCCGCTCACCATCCGGTTCAGCACGGCAAGCCAGCGCCGTTGGCGCGCCGCGACCGCTGCATCCTGCGGTTGCGCGCTCCTCGTGGGTATCGCGAGCGGCGTGTTGGTCGCCAGCGTAGGAGCTCTCGCGGCTCCCTTGTCTCCGGCGGTCGCCCAGTGCCTGATCGCACTCGCGCTGGCGCTTCCGCCCCTGCTAGTGCAGGACCACTGGCGTTTCGCCTTTTTCGCTCGCGGCAGGCCAGCTCAATCAGTGATTATTGACCTCGTCTGGGCTGCCGTCCTCAGCCTTGCGTTCCTGCTTCTCTCGTTGCGAGCCGATACCCAGGCTTGGCTCGTGATAGCTGCTTGGGGTTTCGCTGCCGCCGTCGCCGCAGCCGTCGGAGGAGCCTTGGCCGGGACCCCCGCCCATCTATCTCAAGGCTTGGCGTGGCTTCGCGAGCACCGCGATCTCGCGCCAAGCCTCGTAGGCGAGTTCATCTTGTCCAGCGGCATCTCTCAGGCAGTCGCTCTTAGCGTCGGGCTAATCGCTGGGCTCGGCGCAGCAGGGGCCTTGCGTGGAGCCCAGGTGCTATTCGGTCCAGTCAATGTGTTACTTCTCGCGGCTGGCTCCCTTGCTGTTCCCGAAGGCGCTCGACTGCGCAAGCGAGGAGAGCGTGCCCTCCGCATCGGAATGGTCTCCGTGTGAGTTGCCGCCAGTGTGGTCGCGCTCTCCCGGGGCCTCCTCCTGACGCTCGCCGTGCCCGATTCTCTCGGATTGTGGCTCCTTGGCGATACATGGGGCCCAGCGGCCAAGGTTGTGCCACCCCTTGCGATCCTGATGGCGGCCACTGGCGCCGCAAGCGGTGCGTTGGCCGGACTAAGGGTCGTTGAGCAACCAAATCGCATCTTCCGCCTGCGGGCCCTAGCGTCGCCCCTGCTTCTGCTGGGCGGCCTAGCCGGGGCTATCGTCGCCAGTGCGCCAGGGTCAGTGTGGGGCCAAAGCATGCCTATGATGCTTCTGTCAGTCGCGTGGTGGCTTGAATTTCGTGATGCAAGCCGCGGCACTACGCCCCGTCACGCAAGCTCCGGGCACACGACACGAGGTGCTGTTTTCAGCCGCCTAGGGTCGCCTGACTCACCGAGTACCGCCAAGCACAACTCCTACCACGACAGTGAATAGTCCGCTGCGCGTCTTCGACCGGAAGACAAGCGCTCCCTACACGCCTGGGCCGCAGCGAGCTAGCTCGTCTAGCACCGCAGCCGGATCAGTGGCGACACCTGTGCGTGCGAGGTCGAGCGACGGTCCAGTCGTCCCGCTCTGGTCGCTAACCGCATCGTTGCCGCACATCGCCGGCCGCTTTGGCACCAACATCGGCAGCTTCCGGCTTCCAGACCGCCCGAGCCACGCGGTTAAGAAACCTCATTCGAGGCTCTCCAACAGCTGCCGTTGAAAGGAGCGAACTGGAGCTGGCTCATTAACACACTTTCGGAGATAATCAGCCACCAGGTGAGCTGCCGTTGTCGGCTCCACACCGATCGCTTTTAGGTGGCGCCATCCAGGCGAGTTGTGCTCAGTGAGTTGCGCGGCGGCTTGTTCTGGGCTGAACCACCCAAGGAAGGCGCCGGCGCGCACGACGTAGTGAGCTAGGTCATAGAGTGGATCGAACTCAGCTCGCCAGTGCTCCCAATCTACTAGATATGTGTGCCCGCGCCATTCAAGTAGATTCCAGGGTGCAAGATCGCCATGGGCAAGCGGTCGGCCGTAGGGCCCTCTGCAAAGCTCAGTGCATAGTGCGGCGATAGCGAACAGGTCGGCGCGGTACACCGCGGCGTCCGGCGACGCCTCGGTTACCACCACACGTTGAGCCCGCCACACGCCATACCAAATCAAACGGGGCATGCGAACAGACATGCGAGTCTGCGCCAGGCGCTCCAAGGCCTCGGCCTCGCGCTGCAGCCCCAGGTCCGTCACGGAACCAACCTTGAGCACCCAGAGAAGGCGACGATTCCACGCGAGGCCCAAGATGTGTCGCCCAGGTGCGGAAGAGCGGAACGCGGCTGCTGCATCGTACGGAAGCCCGATCTCCCGAGCCAGTTCCTCCAGACCGGAGACAGGCTCTTGGACGCGGCGGCCCAGGCCCATCGCTGCCAGCATGACGTTGGCTCGGGCGGCCACCCGAGAAAAGGGTCGAAGCGGGCGATAAATCCGGAGCGCCTGAGCCGCGGAACGGCCGCCCTGGACCGATAGATCCAGACGTTTCGGAGCGATAGGCGCGCGAATCCATTGCGCTTTTCGAGGGGAGACCATGTGCCTGAAAGAGATAGCCGCTCTGGCCTTTCGAACGCCCGCCTCTATATCGACCCGTCAGCGCCCTCACGGATATCAAGGCCGTGATCTGGAGCCAGCTCCGGCGACTTGCCGTGGGGCCTATTCGCCGAACCGTTTCTGCGCTCCGTGGATGGACCCGGGACAGGAGCGCCCGAGTACCACAGCGATATCTCGATCCCAAAGCGGTCTCCCTGGCTCGTTTGCCACCGCGGAGGCGCCGGCGGCGTCGGCCTCGAAGATCCGGATGGAGCGGTGGAGACCCCGCGTGCTCAAGTCAGCTCGTGGCTATATGCCGTGACCTTACCGTCGAGCTGGTCCTGGAGCATCTTCACGTCGGCGTCGACCATTATCCGCACCAACTCTTCAAAGCCGACCTTCGGCTCCCACCCGAGCTCCTGGCGAGCCTTGCTGGCGTCACCAAGCAGAGAATCGACCTCCGCCGGTCGGAAGTAGCGCGGATCGATCTCGACGTACTCCTGCCAGTCAAGCCCGACGTGCGCGAATGCCAGTTCGCAGAACTCGCGCACGCTGTGCTGCTCACCGGTGGCGATCACGTAGTCGTCGGGCTCAGCAGCTTGCAGGATGTGCCACATAGCCTCGACGTAGTCGGGCGCGTAGCCCCAATCGCGCTTTGCGTCCAGGTTTCCCAAGTACAGCTTGTCTTGCAGGCCGGCCTTGATTCGTGCAACCGCCCGAGTGATCTTGCGAGTGACAAATGTCTCGCCTCGCCGAGGCGACTCGTGATTGAACAGAATGCCGTTTGCCACGAACATCCCGTAGGCCTCACGATAGTTGACCGCAGTCCAGTAGGCGGCCACCTTCGCCACTCCGTATGGACTGCGCGGATGGAACGGCGTCACCTCCGACTGTGGCGGCGGAGCTGAGCCGAACATCTCCGATGAGGAAGCCTGATAGAAGCGAGCGTTCAAGCCCGTCTCCCGCATCGCTTCCAGGATCCGGACCGTTCCCATGGCCGTGATGTCGAACGTGTAGACGGGCATGTCGAACGAAACGCGGACGTGGCTTTGGGCGCCAAGGTGGTAGATCTCGTCCGGCTGAAGCTCGTACAGCAGGCGCGCGAGCGCGACCGGGTCCGAGAGGTCCGCGTAGTGGTTGAAGAGGCGCACGCCCTCCTCGTGCGGGTCGCGGTAGAGGTGGTCGATCCGGCCGGTGTTGAAGCTCGAGGAGCGCCGGATGATGCCGTGGACCTCGTAGCCCTTCGACAGCAGAAGCTCCGCCAGGTAGGAACCGTCCTGCCCCGTGATCCCCGTGATCAGCGCCTTCTTCATCTCAAGCGCCCTCCCTCGGTGAACGGCTCACCCTAGCAACCGTCCCGTCCCGAGACCACCCGCTCTCCGGCATACTGCCCCCGATGCGCCGGGCAAGCGCGGAGGCGTTCGCTGCGCTCTACGACGAGCACGTCGAGCGGGTCTATGGCTTCTTCGGCTACCGGCTCGGTCGGCGCGAGGATGCCGAGGACCTCACCCAGACCACCTTCGAGCGCGCGCTCAAGGCGTGGAGGCGCTTCGATCCCACGCGCGCAAGCGCTGCCACGTGGCTTCTGGCCATCGCCCGGAACCTCCTGATCGACCACGGCCGGCGCGAGCGCACCCGCGCCGAGCGGCTCGCCGAGCCGGACGAGCTGGAGGGGCTGCGCGACCGAGGCGGCGCGGCCGCGGCGCCGGACCTCGGCATCTCCACCGAGCTGGAGCGCGCCCTCTCCGCCCTCAGCGGACGCGACCGGGAGGTGATCGCCCTTCGTTTCGGCGCCGAACTCACCGGCCCCGAGATCGCCGAGCTCACCGGCCTGAGCGTCGCCAACGTCCAGCAGATCATCTCGCGTTCCCTGCGAAGACTCCGATCGGAACTGGAAAACGGAGCGCGAGATCGTCCCAGGGACAGGATGCGGTCCTAGCGCGAACCTAGAAGCCACCGGAACGCCCTTCACAGAACCAGCCTGCCCCTACTACCCCAATTCGTGGGAGGTGACGGTCACCTGCCTAGCCCATTGGCGGCGCTCGGGCGGTCAGTGCTCTGGGCGCGGAGCACGTAGCAGATGTCGGCAGCGAATCCAGCCAGAAACCTGCCACTCAGAAGCGCGTTGATGCGTTCCACTTGAGAGCGCAGCCACGCGGGCGTTCTGTACGCCCGAGGAGTTAGATGCCCAACTCCGAACGTTTCGACAACCTCGAGCCCGTGGCGCGCGAACAATTGCCGAGCCTCTGCGTCGCTCAGCTCGTTGAACCACTCCGTCCTTCTCCGACGAAACCGCGCAAGATGACGCAGGGAACGCGAGTTGCCGTGATTATTCACGACGGCTATCGAGCCTGGGTGGGCGCTAATTGTCTCGGCGATGAAACGGCACCCAGAGTCACGGGTCTCAGGTTCTGCGTTCAAGATCAGCCTGAACATCGTCGCCAAGACCGGGCCGTCGACCGCCACAGGCTCGATTGGGCCGCCGTCCGGCAACTTCACGAATCGAGCATTGGGGCAACGCCGTCGTGCCCGGTTGAGCATCGCCTCGGATACGTCGTATCCGATGGATGCGCGCACCTCCCGCTGCAGCGCCTCAATGATGCGCCCTGTGCCGCAGGCAAAGTCGACGTGGATCGGCGGCTCCGCGAAGTAGCGCCGACACAGACGCCGCAGCCAGTCAACTTGAAGCTCATGGACATGGGAATCGAATGTGCCTGGCCGGTACTGATCGTCGTACCGTGCGGCCGCTGCGTCATCTGAGAAAGACGCCGCGTATCCCGATTTTTCGTTGCGTGTCTCCGTCACGTGGACCCTTGCGCGCAGCGTGCCATCCGCGAGCACTAGCTGTAGTTCGCCCCCCGTCGCAGCAGGACGACCGGGATCGTCCGCAGCAGGATCTTGACGTCAAGCCAAAGCGACCACGTCGCAACGTATGCGTAGTCCAGCTCCAGCATGTCCTGAAAGGGGATGTTGTTGCGCCCCAGGACTTGCCAGAGGCCGGTGATGCCGGGCGTGAGGTCGAGTCGGTGGCGGTATCGGCCCCGGATCCGCTCGTCGTCGCGCACCGGCAGGGGCCGGGGGCCGACGAGGCTCATCTCCCCCTTGAGCACGTTCCAAAGCTGCGGCAGCTCATCGATGCTCGTGCGGCGGAGAAAGCGCCCGAGTCGGGTCACGCGCGGATCGCGCTCCAGCACCAGCCAGTCGGGGTCGATGCTGTTGCCCATGAGCTCCTCGACCATGTCGTCCGCGCCCTCGACCATGGTCCGGAACTTGAGCGCGTGAAAGCGCTCGCCGTTTCGGCCCACTCGGACCTGGCGGAAGAGCACGGGGCCCTTTGAATCGAGCTTGATGGCGAGCGCGATCACGAGGCCCGCGGGCATGAGCAGCGTGAGCAGAAGCGCCGAGCCGACCACGTCCATGCAGCGCTTCGCGATGCGCGCCGAGCGCGACAGCACCGGCGGACTTGAGGACAGGAACGGCAGGCCGCCGATCTGCCCCACCTCGGAGCCGGCGAGCAGAAGGCCTCGCTCAGGCGTAAAGAGGCTGAAGCGGATCCGCTCGCGGTGGCAGAGGTACATGAGCTCGCGCGCCTGCTCGAGCGAGATGTACTCGGGGTCAAGACAGACGACGAGGTGGTCCACCCCGAGGGATGCGAGGCGAGCCTCGACCTCGTCGGCGTCCGGTCGCGGCACCTCCGTGGACGCCCCGTCTTCGGCGTCGTGCAGGGCCCCGACCAGCACCATCCCGTACTCGGGGTGGTTGCGGAACTTCTCCCGGAGCGTCTGGTTCGCCGGCGGCGGGACGACGGCGAAGACGCGCTCGGGGCCCTTCCAGCGCAGGTTGACCAGCCGCATCGCCGCCCGCAGGCCGGCGAGCAGCGGCAGCGCCACCAGCCCGAAGATGAGCATCTCCGCGAAGTGGAGCTGCTGCACGGGGGCGACCAGCTTGTAGTAGAGCCACATGCCGATCGCGCCCACGACCAGCGCGTGAAAGAGCGAGCCCAGATCCTCGACCTGCGCCGGCTCGATGCGCTGGAGCGGCCTGCGGTAGAGCGCGTACATCCAGAAGAGCGCCGCCCAGCAGGGCAGCACGGGCAGAAGCCACAACGAGTCGCCCAGCGGGTCGGATCGCTCGCCCGCGGCGAGCAGCGCCACCGCGAGCGCGACCCACAGCCCCACCAGATCGCTTACGAGCAGCAGCCGCCTCAGGGCGTAGTCGCGGTCCCGGTGGCTGTGGTGAACTACTCGGCGCGCTCGCTGGCGTGCGGCCCTGTCGGCGACCTCAAGAGTGGCGGGTCGCTCGGCCAGGGCCTCGATCCTCCCGTCCTCGCTTGAGGTCGTCACATTCCCCTCCGATGCCATCGAGACGACAGTCCGTCTGCCCTTCCGCTTCCTGACGCCTCGCACATGCCCTCTCTCTCAGTCGGCAACACAAGGCAACCGCGTTACGAAAGGGGAGCGGACCTCCCCATTCCGGCCGTCGGCTCGTACCGCTCTCCCGACGGCCGGTCCCTTGTGAACGACGCCGTATACGAAAACTGCCAGAAGTTGTTGCGCTGCGCAACAAGAGGACAGCGGAGAACCGCTTTGGCATGGGTGGGAAAACCTGCGTGGGGAGGGCGCGAAAGCGGCAGGATTTCGCCGCCTGACCCAGCAGGGGGGCGGAGAAGAGTTCGAAGGAGGAAGCGAGCGAGAGCGCGACCGCGTGATCGGCGTCGGCTAAGCGCTGAGCAGGGCGCGCCCCTCCCATCTACCCCGGGGGCCGCCGGCGTCGATTCCGAGGCCGAGCTCTCCCCTTCCGGCTCGATAGTCCCGCCGGCGCCTCACCTCTCTCGGGCGCCGGCGGGACGGGCCTCGGGCCTTGGGGAGTCGCCAAGCGAGTGAAGCTCGCACTCGCGAGCCACCCCTAGCCTCTCTCGGTCAACACGGCGACTGACCCGCAGAGGCGCACCGGTCAACGCCGGCACCTGTCTCGTGCGACGACTACGCCCGTTTTGCCGCACAGTCTTGACAACTTGCTGTAGCCGACAGTGCGCAGCTTGCTGACGAGAAGAAGAGCAAGACCGCGCTGGATCCGTGCTCGCTCTCGGTCAGGCCTCGCCTAGTCCCTGGTACAGTGCCACGCGTCCATGCGTGTGAGTCGACACTACGTGGGCGGCGCTGGGCGACGGTATTTCAAGTGGCAGTCGCAAGGTGGCGCGGGTCGGGCTTCCGCTGTCGCTCGCAAGTTTGCCCCCTTCGTGCGACCTACCGATCGCGTCGTCGACTTCGGGTGCGGCGACGGACAAGTTCTTGCCCTGCTAGATGCTCAAGAGAAGGCAGGGGGTAGAGGTAAACCCAGCCGCGTTGAACGAAGCGCGACAGAGGCTTCCTGTCGTAGTCACGTCCACCGATGAGTTGGAGGCGGACTATTACGACATCGTCATCTCTAACCACGCCCTAGAGCACACCCTTGAGCCCTTTCGAGTCCTTAGTGGACTTCAGCGCATTCTTCGGCCAGGCGGATCGCTGGTTCTACATCTACCGATCAACGATTGGCGCAACGATCGCGACTTGTCTAAGCCAGATCCGAGCCACCACATGTATACGTGGACGCCGCTTCTTATTCGGAACCTGCTCGACGAGGTGGGATTGATGACAAGTACCGCGAGAGTCGTGAACTATGGCGAGGTCGGCAGGCTAACGCCGTACCTAGCTAGTCGTCTTTCTCCCAGAGCGTACGACTTCGCAAGTGCTGTTACCGCGATTCTTCGCAGGCGCCGAGAGTTGCGTGTCGTAGCAGTAAAGCCCGGTTCAGCCAGCTAGCTTCCGAGAAGGAAATTCGGCTCGGGAGCGCCCGAGACACAAGGGGGCACTCCGGATGAACCCGCTTTGCTATGGGCGACCACAGCACAGGCTCGGCGCTAGGAGCGACGCTCGGCTGATGGATCGCGCAGAATCTCGCCCTCGACTCGCTCCACGTGCCCGGCCTCGACCTCGCCCGCGGGCTTGGGCCCCTCCTCGCGGTTCTTGCCCGTGATCGAGTCCTTGAACTCGCGCAGGCCCCCGCCGAGCGAGCGGCCCAGCTCCGGCAAGCGCTTCGGCCCGAAGATCACGAGCACGACGATGAGGACGATGACCAGCTCGAGCGGTCCGACGTTGGGCATGTATCCGATGCTACCCGCTTGAGGGCTGTCGCGAACAGGCGCGCCCCCGTGGTTCAGGGGCGCGCCTGGTGCTGCTTATGCGCAGAGCATCCGCCTGCGCTTCTGCGCCTGCTTGGCCTGGGCGCGAGCGCGCCCAAGCGCCTTGCGAGCCTGGGCCAGCTGCCTCTTGGCCCGCCGCAGCTTCGCCGCCGGAGCGCCGCGACGCTTCAGGGCGCGGGCCTTCCCCTGCGCCCGCCCAAGGGCCTTGCGGGCGCGCCTGACCTTCGCCTGGGCGCGTTTCAGGTCGGAGGCGGCCAACTCGCAGGCGGTCGCGTCAACCCAGAAGGCGCGGGAGGCCACGCCCTGGTTGCCCGCCGCGTCGGTTCCGCGCACCTCGAAGGCGTGCCTCCCGTCGGCGAGCTTCGCGTAGCGCGTGGGCGAGGAGCAGGGTTGCCACTCCCCGTCGTCGAGGCGGCACTCGAACTCAACGTCGGCCTTGTCGGCCTCGAAGGCGAACTCGACGCTGCGCGTGCGCAGCGCCTTGTCGTCACGCGGGGCCTTCGTCAGCGTGATCTCGGGCGGCACCGTGTCGACGCTGAACTCGCGCTCGGCGATACGGAAGTCGCCGGCCTCGTCGACCACCTTGACGCGGAAGATGTAGCCGCCGTCGTCGAGGTCCTCGGCGGGCTGGTAGCTGCCGGTGCCGCAGTGTTCGAACTGCGGCTCCTCGTCCACCTTCGCTATCGCGCAGTGAAAACGCACGTTCTCGGTCTGCGAAGAGAAGGTGAAGGCGGGTCGCTTGTCGTTCGTCGGCCCGCTGGGGCCGGTGTTGATCGAAACGGTCGGGAGCTCGGTCCGCAGGATCAGCTTGTGGTCGAGGCCCACCGCGTCGAGGTAGATGCGCCCGTCGTCGGTCGCCTCGAGCGCGGTGACCATCCCTCCGGCGAGCCCCTCGACCGTCCACCTAGCGGGATTGCCGCCGTCGAGGTCGAACCGGTAGATCCATCCCAGGTCCTTGAAGGCGTCGGAGACGAACACGGCACCGTCGCTGCGCACGGTCAGGGGGTCGGGCCACTCCAGGTCTCCGAGACCCGGAACCTTGGTGGACCAGGCTCGCACGAAGTTGCCGTGCTGGTCGAAGACCTGGACGCGCGCGTTCTGGAGATCGGCCACGTACACGAGTCCGTCGGGGCCGATGTCGATGCCCTCGGACTGCCAGAACTGCCCCGGCTGGTCGCCCAGCGAGCCCCAGCCGCGCACGTAGTTGCCCTCGCTGTCGAAGACCTCGACGCGGCTGTTGCCGGTGTCGGAGACGAAGACCAGCCCGTTGGGAGCGACGACGATCTCCTCGGGATAGCTGAACTCCCCCGGGCTCTTGCCCTCGCGGCCCCAGGCTCGCACGAACCCGCCATCCGACTCGAAGACCTGGACGCGGTGGTTGTACCTATCGACGACGTAGACCTCGCCGGTGGGCCCGACGTCGATCCCGTGGGGTTCGTTGAACTGGCCGGGGTCGGAGCCCTTCGAGCCCCACGCCCGAACCTCGTTTCCCTCGGGATCGAGCTTGATGACCCGGTTGCCCCCGAGGTCGGTTGCGTAGATGTAGCCCTGCTGGTCGACCGCGATCCCGCCCGCTCGCCAGGAGGAGGAGCCGAACGTGCGGTCGATCACCGGCTTGGCCTGGGCCGCGGGCGCGAGCGCCGCGAGCAAGAGAGCCGCGACGGAGAGCAGCGCGGCGAGAAGCGGCGCGGGCCGCCACCACGGCGGGACGATCCGAAGGTCGGTGCCGGAGGTCGTGTGTGCGAGGGACATGGCTGCGCTAGAGGGTTCTCCTTTCATTCCGAACGATCAGGCTCGTCTGCGAAGCGGTGCTACTTACAGCAGGAGGGGCGCCGCTGCAAGCGGCGCCCCTCGCGCCAGTCCGTCGCCAAGGCCGCGCTTGCGCGGGCTACGAGCAGCGCGCGCTCCGCTGCCTCTCCGCGCGCTTGAGCCCGGCTTTCGCCTGCTTGTGCGCCTTCCGCGCCTTGGCGAGCTGCTTGTTGGCCCGCCTCAGCGTCGGCGCTGCCGCGCCCTTGCGCTTCAGGTTGCGGACCTTCTTCTGGGCGCGCCCGAGTGCCTTGCGGGCCCGCTCGGCCTTGGCCTGCGCGCGCTTGAGAGCGGCGTCAGCCTGCTCGCAGGCGCCCGCCTCGACGCGGAACTCGCGGAACCCCTCGGCCTCGTTTCCGGCGGGGTCGGTCGCGCGCACCGAGAAGGTGTGCTCCCCGTCGGTGAGCTTGCCGTAGCGCTGGGGCGAGGAGCAGGGCTCCCACTCGCCGCCGTCGAGCCTGCACTCGAGCGTGAGCGGGGCCCCGGGCTTCTCGGCCCGGAAGCCGAACTCGACGCTGCGGGTGCGCACGGGCCGGTCACCGCTCGGGCCGGAGGTGATCGTCACCTGCGGAGCGACGGTGTCGATCGTGAAGGCGTAGGCGGGCTGGGTGTCCTCCCGGTTTCCGGCGGGGTCGGTCGCCCGCACCTGGAAGATGTGCTCGCCGTCGGCCAGGCCCTCGTAGGAGTGGGGCGAGGAGCAGGGCTCCCAGCCGCCGCCGTCGAGCCTGCACTCGTAGCTGCTCCCCGGCTTGTCGGCCGCGAACTCGAAGACCGGGTCGGGATCGTTGCCCAGCTTGCGCGGCGCCTTCGTGATCGTGGTGTTGGGCGGCACGGTGTCGACGGTGAACTCGCGCCTTGCCGTGGAGCGGTCGCCCGCCTGATCGGTCCCGCGAACCGCGAACGTGTAGTCGCCGTCGGCGAGCTCCTCCTCGGGCTGGTAGCTGGCGCCCTCGCAGGGCTCAAACCGCGGCTCCTGCCCGCTCTCGGCAAGCGCGCACTCAAAGCGCGTGCCCTCGGCCTGCGAGGAGACGGTGAAGACGGGGCGGCGGTTGTTCGTCGGCCCGTTCGGGCCCACGATCGAGAGGTCGGGCCCCTCAACCCGCAGGACCAGCAGGGTGGGCAAGCCTTCAGAGCTGAGGTAGAGGTTGTCGCCGCTCGCCTCGAGGGTGGACGGCCCTCCGCTGGGGTCCGCGCCCGGGACCGTCCACTTGCCGAGGAAGCGGCCGTCCGGGTCGAACTGCTGGACCCGGTGGCTCCCCTCGCCGACGACCACCGTGCCGTCGTCTCACACCGCGATCGCCCAGGGGTTCTGGAACTGCCCGTCGCCCGAGCCGTAACCGCCCCACGAGCGGTGGGACTCGCCCTCCGGGTCGAGGACGTGGACGCTGTCGGTGTCGGGATCGGTGACGTAGACCAGCCCCTCGGGGCCCACGTCGATGCCGCTCGGCGTGGCGAGCCCAGAGCCCGGACCGCCCAGCTGACGCTCGAACCCACCGTCCGGGTCGAAGACCTGGACGCGGCGATTTTGGCTGTCGGTCACGTAGATCAGCCCGTCGGGGCCGACGGCGACGTCCGTCGGGTACCAGAACTTCCCCGGCTCGTCGCCAATGCCGCCCCAGGCGCGCTGGAACTCGCCGTCTGAGTCGAAGACCTGGATGCGGTGATTGCCCGAGTCGACCACGTAGACCCGTCCGCCGGGGGCGACGTCGACTCCCCCGGGGAGTTGAACTCTCCGTCCCCGGAACCCCGGGAGCCCCATGCGGCGACCTGCTCACCGTCGCGGTCGAACTTGACGATGCGATGGCCGTCGCGGTCGGAGACGTAGACGTTGCCCTCGTCGTCGACCGCCATTCCGTAGGACGGACCGACGGAGCCGGGGTAGTTGGGCCCCAGCGTGTCGACCTGCTGGGCGGCCCGTAACCACTCGATCCTCCCTGTGTCCTCCGCGGCTACGAGGACGTCCTCGCCACGGACGGTCACCTTGCCGTAGATCTCCCGCCAGGTGCCGTAGTGCGTGCCGTCGCTGGCGTGGTAAAGGTCGAGGCGGCCGAGCTCGTTCACGACGAAGACGTACTGATCGGTGACCTCGACCCCGAAGGGGTAGAAGAGCCCCGTGATCTGGTACTGGAAGTTCCCCTCCGAGTCGAAGACCTGGACGCGGTGACTCTGGGTGTCGGCGACGTAGACCTTGCCGTCGGGGCCGACGGCGACGTCCTCCGGCCACCGGAACTGGCCGGGGTCATCCCCGCGCGACCCCCACGTGTACAGGTGGTTGCCCTCGCTGTCGAAGGCCCGAACTCGATGGTTGTTGGTGTCGCTGGTGTTGATCGGATGGTGCGCGAGGACGTCGAAGCGCGGCCGGGTCGGGCAGTTCGCCCGCTTCAGGTTCGCCCGCAGGCACAACACGGCGCGCCAGAAGCGCAGCGGGCGGACCCTGGAGCCGCCGGCATCGTCGCCGTAGGGCCCGGTGCCCGCGGTTACGACAACGTTGCTCTCGTCGACCGCCTTGATCCCGTCGTAGAACGCGTTGAGCAGCTGCCT
>Ga0310837_100499_pt1 | contig 27015 bp, 20 predicted proteins | sample SM_ome_5_FD_201315 | JGI IMG/M metagenome (GOLD analysis project Ga0310837, IMG submission 201315) | Sorghum-adapted microbial communities enriched on stacked mutant (SM) sorghum from Joint BioEnergy Institute, Emeryville, California... ...
TGGGATATTTCGCTTTCATGACCCCTCAAAAGTGTAGGCACCACACGAAGTTATCCACAACCGCCGCATCCCTCGTCCCGCTTGGGCTTGTGGCGGTTTGTGCATCTACTGACTGTCGAACACGGGAGTTACGCGTTTTCCGATTTGCCGTCAACCCTCAGGAGCTGCAGTTATTTGCACAATACACTGGCAAATGAGATCGGAAAACTCCGCGCCGGAATGTTTACCAGACTCGCCGAGATCTCTCCCGTATTTGCCGGTGACGAAAAAGAGGAAATGGCCCGATGGATTCCTTCGTCTTGAGTGAAAGCCCGGATTCCAGATTTGAGGCTGAATTGGATTCCAATGAGCTCAAGGTGAGCAGGAAGCTCTTCGATACGGTCGCCACGGCCGTTCGCGAAGAACCGGCATGGATCTTGCTGGACGAACAGAGAGAGGCGTACCGGGCCATCCATGAAATCATCAACCGCAATGACGGAGAAAAACATCTGATTCTGGTCAACGGCGGTCCGGGTACCGGAAAAAGCGTTGTGGCCATGCAGATCATGGGGGAGTTGTGCCGGAAAGGAATCTCTTGTGTTCATGTGACCAATTCATCCAGCTTTACCACCGTAATGAAATCGATCATTCAGACGAAAGGAGACCGAATCTGGGGTTCCAAGGCGGTGGGGGGACTGTTCAAACTGTCACACGGCTGGGTAAAGAATAAACCGAAGTTTGAGGTGGCCATTTGCGATGAAGCCCACCGGTTTCGAACCTCAACAAACTTGGGAAAGATGGGGTTGACCAGCCGAAGGCCGCAGGCCCTGGAAATTATGGAAAATGTACGGGTGATGGTTGTTTTCCTGGATGAGAAACAACGACTGCGCAGTGCCGAGCAAGGGACAATCGAATATTTCAAAAGTTGTGCCAAAGATGCCGGCATCAGACCCGAGAACATCCATGAACTGAACGACCTGAAAGTTCAATTTCGAAATGCCGGCAACAAGGAATATTTTGAGGCTTTGGACAGCGCGTTATATGAGAACAATCCGACAGGTTTTTCCCACAGGAATTTTGAATTGAAGATCCATGATTCCATAGAGCAACTGGAAGACGATTTGGTTCAATTGCACGCGGGAAACAAGGTTCGTCTGGTAGCGGGTTTCTGCTGGGAATGGTCTGATCCGAATCCGGACGGCTCCCTGGTGCCGGACATTTCCATCGGGAATTGGTCGAGAGCCTGGAACAAAAAACCTGCAGGCGGAGAGAACGCTGAAAATCATCCCTACACCTTGTGGGCGAAGAAACTTTCGGATCCGCTGAGTGAAGTGGGTTGCATTTACTCTGTGCAGGGGTTTGAATTCGATTACGTGGGCGTCATCTGGGGAGAGGATCTGGTGTGGAGAGAGAACAGATGGATAGCCCAACCGAAAAAAAGTTTTGACAAGGATCTGAGCAGAATGAAACAGGAAGAAGCGCTGATCTTGCTGAAGAATGCTTACAGAGTCCTTTGTACCCGGGGTATGAAAGGGTGTTCTGTTTATTGTCTTGATTCGGAAACAAACGAATATTTGAAAAAAGCTTTACAATCGTGATCCCATTCCCCGGTTCGCCTCCGCCACGAAAAACCCGACCAGTCCGAGGTCGGGTTTTTGCTGCGGGCTTGATATCGTTCATGACATTGAATTTTAGGAAGGTTGAACATAAACGAGAATCAACCTCTGAATGCAACCTTCCAGCGAAACAGTCCGATCAGGGGCAGGGCGAGCACGCGGCGGTCCGAACTTAAGGAGAAGTTTCGAGACGTTAATGGATCAAAATTTCAGCTTCGAAAAAATTGACTTTTCACGCTCCTGAATCCTGACAAACTTGTTGTCAGGTTTCGCCTTGTATCATAAACACCGGATGAACCGACCGGTTCATCGACCGGGAGTGATGTCCGTGAGACTGGATCGGCTGCTCGGCATTACGCTGGAGCTGATGGCGAAGAAAAGGGTGACCGCCGCCGAGCTGGCGGAAAGATTCGAAGTGTCGGTGCGCACCATTTACCGGGACATCGAGCTGATCAATCAGGCCGGCATCCCGGTCGTGTCCTACAACGGCGCGGACGGGGGATACGAGCTGGCCAACGGATATTTCGTGTCGCGGCAACACTTCTCGGTCGACGATCTGTCGGTCATCTATTCGTTGCTCAAGGCGATGGAGGGAGCGATGGGCGGCACGGTCTCGTCCGCGATGCGCAAGCTGTCCAGCCTGCATCCGAAGCTGGCGGACGACGAGAGCCGGGAAGCCGTCGTGCTGGATCTGGGCGTGCCGGAAAGTGAGCGACGCTTCGTGCGGGAACTGCACGAGGCGATCCGGCAGCGGCGGGTTGTGCGGCTGTCGTATACGGATGCCGAAGGCGCGAAGTCGGAGCGATCCGTGGAGCCGATGAATCTGCTGTGGTCGAAGGGCGCCTGGTATGTGGAGGCATACTGCCGGAAGCAGCGCGCCAAGCGGTACTTCCGCGTCTCGCGGATCGACGGACTGGAAGTGACGGAGGAACGGTTCGTCCCGAGGCGGCCGGGGATTGAACCTGAGCGGGAGGAAACGCCGGGCATCCAAGTCCGCCTTCGCTTCGACCTGTCGGTGCGCACGCGCGTGCTCGAGCAGTTTCGCGGCGAATGCGAGTATCTCGGGGACCGCATCGAAGTCCGGACGATTTTCTACCGGAAGGAGTACGCCCTGTCGGTCATCACCAGCTACGGGACTCATGTGGAGATCGTCTCGCCGGCTGAACTGCGGGACGAGATCATCGCCCATCTCGAAGCCATCCGCCTGCACCATGCCATGAAAAAAGGAGGAAGCGAAACATGACCATTCTGGTGACGGGCGCGACGGGAACGGTTGGAAGACATGTGACGGAACAGTTGGCGCGGCGGGGTGTCCCGGTCAGGGCGCTGACGCGGAATCCCGGGCGGGCGCGAACGATTTTGCCGGATGGGGTGGAGATCGTCGCCGGCGATCTGATGAGGCCGGAGACGCTGCGGGAAGCCGTGAAGGATGCGGAGGCGATGTTCCTGATCGTATCCAGCGACGAGCCGCAGGCCGATCTCGACACGGATCCGCAAGTGGTCAGGCTGGCCGCGGACGCGGGGGTGAAGCGGGTCGTCGTGCTGGTCGGATTCGAGGAAGGCCGGGTCGAGGAAGCGGTTCGGGAGAGCGGCATGGAATGGACGCTGCTCAAGCCGGTGGAGTTCATGGCGAACGTGCTGGCCGACTGGGGACCGTCGATTCGCGAGGAGGGCGTCGTGCGGGAGCTGAACGGAGACGCCCCGAGCGCGCGGGTGCATGAAGGCGACATTGCCGCCGTGGCCGTGGAGGCGCTGACCGGCGACGGCCATCACGGCAAGAGCTACCTGCTGACCGGACCCGAGGTGCTGACGCGCAGGGAGGCGGTGCAGGCCGTCGCTGCGGGGATCGGCAAGGAGATCCGGTTCATCGAATTGACGGAGGATGAGGCCCGGCAACGCTGGCGGGAACAGGGGTACGACGAGGAAAGCATTGAATTTTTCGTGCAGATGGCGTTTCAAACGCCGGAAGTGGGCCGCACCGTTCTGCCGACGGTCGAGCAGGTGCTCGGCCGGCCGGCGCGGACGCTGGCCGAATGGGCGGCGGAACACAAGGCTCTCCTGCTGTAGCCGGAAAGGCGGGAACAAGCGATGGCGCTTGCGATCGAAGCGGGAGATTTACGCAAATCCTTCGGCGAGCTGAAAGCGGTGCGCGGCGTGGATCTGGCCGTCCGGTCCGGGGAGCTCTTCGCGCTGCTCGGGCCGAACGGCGCCGGCAAGACGACGACGATCCGCATGCTGACGACGCTGCTCAAGCCGGACGGGGGATCGGCGCGCGTCTGCGGGTATGACATTGTGAAGGAAGCCGGCAGCGTGCGGGCGAGAATCAGCGTCACGGGACAGTATGCGGCGCTGGACGAGGCGCTCACCGCTCGGCAAAATCTCGCGCTGTTCGCCGGACTGTACGGCTATTCCCGCAAGGATGCGCGGAAGATCGCGGATGAATTGCTGGCCTTGTTCGGCCTGTCCGACGCGGGCGGACGAACGGTCGGCGCCTGTTCCGGCGGCATGCGCCGGCGCCTCGATCTGGCGGCCGGCCTGCTGCCTCGGCCGGAGGTCATGTTTCTCGACGAGCCGACGACCGGGCTGGATCCGCAAAGCCGGCGCGATCTGTGGGACGCGGTGCGAGGCCTGAAGCGGCAGGGGACGACGGTGCTGCTCACGACGCAGTATCTGGAGGAAGCGGACCAACTGGCGGACAGGATCGGCTTTATCGCCGGCGGGCGTCTGATCGCCGTCGGTACGCCGGCGGAACTGAAGGCGCGCTACGGGGGCAAGACGTTGACGATCCGGCTGGCCGATGGGGCCGACGCGGACGGCGTCATCCGGCTGTTCAAAGAGACGTTCGGTCTGGAATGCCAGCGGGAGGAGGACGGACGGATCGTGAAGACATCGGTGCGGAACGCGAAGATGGCGCACGCCGCCGTCGGGGCGTTGCTCGGCGGCGGAACGGAAGTGGAAGATTTCGCGTTGGGCGAGCCGAGCCTCGAAGATGTGTATTTTGCCCTGAACGGCGCGGCCGGCGCAAGGGAGGCGGCGGTATGAGCGAACGGCGTCCGATCCGGGCGAGGGAGGCTTCCGGAAGGCGAAGACCCGGACGCCTCGCCGTTACGGCGCTTTTCATGAGGCGATCGCTCCATCACCTGGGCAACAACGTTTACGGGTTCGTGTTCGAAGCTGTCGGGCCGGTCGTCATGCTGCTGATCTTCGCCTTTCTGTTCGGCGGCGCCATGGCGGGTTCCGTCAAGGCTTACGTGCAATACCTGCTGCCCGGCACCCTCCTGCTGGCGGTGGTGCCGATGACCGTCACCAGCGGGACGACGCTGTGCACCGATATCGACAAAGGTGTGTATCAGCGCTTCCGCACGATGCCTTTCTGGCAGCCGGCGGCGGTCTTCGGCCTCGTCGTGGCGGACGGGGTGCGTTACGCGGCGGGGGTGGCCGCCGTCCTGGGCGCGGGATGGGCGCTCGGCTTCCGGCCTGAAGGCGGCGCTGTCGGCACGGCGCTGGCGGCCGCGTATACGATCTTCTTCGCCTATTGCGTCAGCTGGGTGTTCGCCTGGATCGGCAACACCGCCAGACGGCCGGAGACCGTGTCGGGATCGAGCATGATGATCCTGTATCCGCTGCTGTTCGCCAGCAGCGTGCTCGTCGACACCTCGACGATGCCGCGCTGGCTGCGGACGGCGGTGGACGCGAACCCGGTCAGCATGGCGGCCGCGCTTGCCCGCGGCCTGTTCCACGGCGACGCCACCGCGGGCGAGCTGGCGGCCGGCATCGGCGCCGGCCTCGCGATCGCGGCGGTGTTCATCCCGCTGACGATGCGCGCCTATTTGCGAAGGCAGCCGGGTTGAGGGTTGGCGAACGGTGCGGAGATGCGGCTGCTCCATGCGGTTCGTCTCCGCCATAAAGAAACCCGACCGCGACCCGGTCGGGTGAGCCTGTTGAAAAACCTTCAACAGGCTTTCTTTATGTCACTGTTCATTTGATTTAATGGCGTGGGCGGTGGCTGTTATCATGGCGGGCTCCGATTCCGCCAAAGCAGCCGCAGGTGTCAGCAATTGCACGCATATGCGCATATAGGCGCTAAAACAGACGATTCTCGATCCTGGCCCTCGACAGTTCACCGTATTCGAAAATATCGACGATCGACGCGCCGTGATTCCGCATCGTGTAAAAGGTCTCTTCCCCCAGCAAAACGTAGCGCCACTGCCGGTTCATGCGATCTTTCGGCTCCAATTCGTTGACTTTGGAAACCCAATCGATCGCGCCAAGCTGCTTTTGCTTGACATTCGCCTGATCCAACTGGTCCTGGGCTTTGGTTTCAACCAGATAGACGTGCTCGCGGGTCTTCACCATAAAATCGGGGAAATAGGTAGCCAGCATCCCGTCGATTCGGATATAGCTCAATCCCGCGAAGGTGTGATAGTGCTCATTAATCTTGACGAACGCCTCGGTGTTCGAATCGTTGTCGCAGAAGACCAGGAAGTTTTTCTCCAACTCCCCTTTGTTCGACGGGTACGGCGTGCGCGCATAGATCGTCTTGACCAGCGGCAACGAACAGCTCTCCCGCATGCGAAGTTCCGGGACTTCCGAGAAATGGCGTTTCAGCACGACCGCTTCCGAGACTTCGACGCTGGATTGCATCTCGTAGATGATCTTGCTGATTTCTTTGATCATATGCTGAAGGATTCCGGAGCGGGCGACCATCAGGATCTTCCAGTTGTGATCTTCCAGCGGATCAAACGGACGGTTGAAGAGCCTGGTCCGGATGTACGCGTCCAGCAGTCTGACCAGTTCGACCTGATTGATTTGCATCACCGGAAACGGCTTTGTTTTCCTTGCGCCGATTCTTCCGAGCGACGTGGTCACCACCTTGATCATCTTCGCCAGGAAGTCGTTATAGCTCCTGGCGTTGAAGATCTCTCCGGTCACCTGATATTCCCCGAATCGGGTTTTGACCGTCAATTCTTCCGAGTAAAAGGTTTCCCCTTCTTTCGCGGCCATCCGCTTCAATTGCTCATACGAGAAAAACTCGAAACCGGACAGCTGCGATACCGACAAGCGGTCGGTTCGCAGATATTCTTCCCTCTCGCTCAAGATGACGGGCCAATACAGGTCGTAGCGTTGATAATCTTCCTTCAGACCGACATGCACGATGTCGCCCAGCACGCGATCCCTTTCGGGCAACGTTCGGGTCTCGCCCGCCAGCCCTTCATTCAGCAGATCTTCATAAAACCGCATGAAGGCCGGGTGCTCGATAATGCTCAAGATATCGAGGTAGTTGTCGGGCTGTTCCTTCCGTTCAAGCAGCCGGGTCCGATTTTCTTCTTTCAGATCGTGAAATTCGGGCTCGCGCCACATCAGACGCAACCCGCGGCCGATAATTTGCTCGAGAAGGATCGGAGCTTCCGACGATCTCAAGGGCACAATGACGCAAATGTTGTTGACATCGAACCCTTCGCGCAACATCAGAACCGAAACGATGACGCGCGGCTTCCGATACTGGTCGATATTGAAAAGACGCTGCTTGATTTCATTCCACTCTTTGGCGGGCACGGATCCTTTTTTGTCGGAATCGATCTGAATGACATCTTCTTCGCCCAACCCCTCGCAGGACGTCAAAAATTCCGTTACAAAGGGCGTAACACCGGTGTCTTCGCAAACCACGAGCATTTTGGGATGTTTGTTTTTCAACGCCTCGCGGCCTTCCGTGAACCTCGCGAATTCCTCCTCCAGAATCTTGAGTTTTTGCAGGCCGGCCCGGAGCATCAGTTTTTGGCCTTCGGACAATCCGATGACACGGCGGCCGTCACGAACGGCTTTGTAGTCCAATTCCGTGGTCGCAATTTCCTTGCGCTTGTCCAATGCGATCGTCTTGACCAATCCTTGCCGGATCGCCGTCTTCAGATCAAAGTCGACCACAAGGTAGGGGAAATAATGCCGGGTCCGATTCTGGCCGCTCCCGGTCACATCGTACGGAGTGGCCGAAAAGTCGATCTGGATAAAGCGGTTGCCCTTGGTTGCGGCAATCCGGTTCAGGCTCTTTTGCCACTCCACCTCGGTGATTTCGCCCCTGGCCTTGATTTCGTGGATATGATGGGCTTCGTCATTGAACACGACGAGGTCGGGGAGGCTGGTCAGGAATTCAAGCTCGCTTCCGGCAAAATATTGGTTGTCCAGCGATTCCAGGGCGTGCCCCGCCGTCGTCCCCGGTGTGATCGGCAACAAATCCCTGATTGCGAAGCTCGGGTCTTCCAACGGCGAAACGGCCTCGTCCTCCTGATCTTCATCGACGCCGGCGAGCAGATGCCAGTTCGTGATGGCGATCATGCCGTCGCCGGTGATTTTCTTTCCGATTTCGTGTTTCTGGACAACGCCGGATTGCAGGAAGCTGAAGAAAACTTCTTTGTACGCCGGCGGGACGAACAGTTGCTCGAACCTCTTGAAGTCGCTCGTTTCGAACACCCGGTTGCCGTCCGCGTTTTCTTTGCCCAGATACGAATCGAGCAGACGCTCATAGACGATCAATCCCGGGGCGACAAGCAAAAAGTTCTTCGAATAGCGGCCGCTTCTCTCTTCCTCGTACGCGGCGTTCAGGTATTGCCAGATCAGCAGCGCGCCCATCACCCACGTCTTTCCGGTTCCGGTGGCCATCTTCATGCCATATTTCGGGTGCTTGTATTTCTCCTGGTTCAGCAGATTCACGTCGAGTTCCGACAGGATGGCCGCGTTGACGGAAGCGTACATATCGAAAACCGTGTTGGTTTTCAGCACTTCGTGAACATAGATCGTGTTCAGGATCGCCTGCTTTTGACCGGGATGGAAGTTGGTTTTTCGTGAATCGGCGAATGCCGGCGCGAACCAGTACCGCAGCAAGTCCCTGGTCACCGGCGTAACCTGCTCGAGGAAACTCCCGTTTGACCAGGCTTCATTGGCCTTCGCCGTGATCGCCCTGGCGAGTTTCAGCGGCACATCCCTGGTCCCCGAATTCACTCCGATCGGCATCACTCGACCTCCTTCATCCAGACGCTTTCGAAGCCGAACACGTCAACGGCGCGCACGCAGATCGTACGCTTTCCCTCTTTCTGCGGAACATCAAGCACGGTCCTGGTCGCAACGCGACAGGCATCGTCGTCGTTCGCCCGGTTGCCGCGATAGTCCTGCCACTTGCTCCTGAACACTTCGCCGTCATAGTCGGGATCGATGCTCCAATACTCGATCAGGGAGAGCGGGTCGGAATCGATGACGTCCTGCAATTTTTCCTTGTTGGCGTCATCGAGCGGCAGCGCGTCCGGCGACAGGAGGATATAGTTCTCCAATTCGATGGTAATGCGAAGCGTATCGTCCGAAACCTGATCGACGACGGGGTCTTTCACGGACAGATACTGCAGGGACGAGAATCGGATCTCGCCCGACCGGACCAGCTTTTGGTAGCTTGATTTGGTTTTCAGCTTGTCCAACAGATCGGGAGGAATCACCAGCACTTCCAGCTTGTCGTCGTTCAGGTTTTGCATGATGCTCCCGATATCGAACACAAAGTTCCATCCGAGAACGACGACCTTTTCCCATCCTCCCATGAACGACGCCCGCAATTCCTGCGCCTTCCTGATGGTGTTGAGGCCGGTCAGCTTGGAAGGGGAATCGACCAGCACGAGCGTCCGCGAATGTTTGAGATAGCCCAGGTTTCGGGACGGGTTCTGCTCGGGCGTGAAGGGGATGGCGCCGTACAGGTGCAGGATCACCTGGGACAGATCTCCGACACGCTTGAACAGCTTCCCGGAGGCAAAGCTTTCTTTCTGATAATCCCCGATCGATTGATACAGGAACGGTTTGGCATCCTGATCGATCAGCCGCTTGCGGGAAATCATGATCGCGGGTTTTCCGATATCGCTGATGATCCACCGCCGTCCGAGTTTCTCCGCCACCGCCGCGGTGGTTCCCGATCCCGAGAAGAAATCGGCCACAATGTCGCCTTCATTGGAATGCCCCAAAATGATCCGGTTCAACAATCCCTCCGGTTTCTGGGTCGGGAACTTCAGGTTCTCGTACGCCGTCGGGCTGAGGATTTTCTGGACTTGCTTGTCCGCCCACCAGTCGTCCAGCCCCGCCCCTTCCTCGCTCAATTTGTATTTGTCGCCCTTCACCGCCGTCAGGCCTCGCTGCAGCGTGCCTTCGGAATAGGGCCGGTATTGCTTGTTGAATGTCCATTTGTCCCCTTTGGCGTACCACAGCAGATTGTCGTGTTTCCTCGGATAATAATTCCGGGGAGCGCCGCCTCCGCCGTAACACCAGATAATTTCATTAATGAAGTTGTTTTTCCCCATGATCTCGTCCAGCAGCACTTTGACATAATGCGCCACATGCCAGTCGATATGCACGATCAGGCTTCCGGTGTCCTTGAGCAGCTCCCGCATCAGGGCCAGTCTGGGGTACATCATTTTCAGATAGCTGACGGTGCCTTCCTTCCAGGTGTCCGAATAGGCGAACTGCTCGATGACGGTCGGCTTCTGCTCAATGCTGGATCCCGGCAGCGCGATTTGCGTCCGGTAGTCGGCCTTGCTGTCGAACGGGGGGTCAATATAGATCAGGTCAATCTTTCCGCGCATGGAAGGCAGACCGGTCTCCGGGTCCCCGGTCAGCAAGGCTTGCATCACCAGCAAATTGTCGCCGTAGATCAGCCGGTTCCACCATTGGCGGTCCCGCAGTTCCGGGACTTGCCCCCGGAACAGCCCGGATTGATCTTTCGAAGGCAGAACCAGCTCATGGGTTTGCAGGGTGATTTTATTGGGGCTTTGCAGCCTTTCGAGAATGCGCTCGACTTCTTTCTTTCCTTCGGCCACAATCTTCGGCAATTCTTCGATTAAACCGGGCATGCGAATCTGGCCTCCTGCTGATGATCCTTAATAACTTAGACACACGTTGAGAAATACCTGCGGCCGCCGGACCCGCCGGCGTCATCGGGCGTTCCCGCCGTGCTTCATCTCGTACATCGCCCGGTCCGCGGCGTGGATCAGCGCCGGGCCGTCGCCGCCGTCGGCCGGATAGAAGCTGCAGCCGACGCTCAGCCCGACGGCGGGGATGCCGAACCTGGCGGCGTATACGGCGAACCGGCTCCGGATCCGCGCGGCGAGCTGGCCGATCTCCTCCACGGAAGGCGAACCCGCGACATACATGACGAATTCGTCGCCGCCCATCCGCGCCGCCATGCCGGCCTCGCCCTGCTCGTCCCGCAGGATGCGGGCCACCTCCTGCAGCGCCTCGTCCCCCGCCAGGTGGCCGGAGGTGTCGTTCAGCTGCTTGAACCGGTCGATGTCGATCAGGAGCAGGGCCGGCGTCTCGCCGTTCCGCCCGGCGCGCTCCAGCGCCTCGTCCAGCCGGTTGTGGAAGTACCGCCGGTTCGGCAGCCGCGTCAGCGGGTCATGGTAGGCGAGGAACTCGATCTCCTCCTGCTGCGCCTTCTGGAGGGTGATGTCCTGCAGGATGAGCAGGGTGTGCGGCTCGTTGTCGGCCCAGACATAATCGACGTCGACGAGCAGCGTGAGCCGCCTGTCGTCGCCGCTGCGGAGCTCGATCTCCCGGTCGGTGACGGTATGGCGGTTGCCGATGTCCCGGACCAGATCGGGGTCGAGCCAATCCGCCGGCCGGCCGATGGCAAGCGGAAGCGGCTCGAGCATCCGGACGGCCGCGGGATTCGCGTGCTTGACGGACAGGTGACGGTCGGCCAGCAGGATCGCGTGCGGGTTCATGTTGAACAGCTTCTCGAAGCGCTTGTCGTACAGGTTCAGGAAATCGTGTTTCCGCATCGTCATCCGCAGGAAGCAGCACCAGAGGACGCCGCTGTACAGGTACGGATACGGGGGCAGGACGCCGCCGCAGTCGATGTAGCCGAACACGCAATGCCAGACGATGGCGGCGAGAATCCCGAACATCAGCTGGTTGTAGATCGACCGCTGCTCCTGCAGCTCCGCGCGTTTCTTCGCGATCATGAGCGGAATGAGATACAGCCCGTCCGTGATGATGCTCGAGGTCATCGCGATGTAATAGCCCGTGTTGTAGACCGGCATCTTCCAGTTGCCGACCTCGGTGAATTCCTGGGCGGAGATCAGGCCGGCGCCGGTCGCGATATTGGCGATGACGAGCGGGACGGGCAGGTAGAAGACCCAGGGGTAGAGGCGCTTCATGAATTTCGGCAGATTCCGATCCAGCCGGGTGAACTTCATCATGAAATGAAAACAGGTTCCGGGAATCAAGATGCCCGCGCTGCTCAACCATGCGGATGAGAGAAGCGGGCTGTGCTCGATCGGAACCTGGTTGCGGACGTATTCTTCGGCGAACAGCAGAAGATAGAGAAACGAGATGACGCTGAGCAGGATGTGCTGGGTGCTCTTGATGTTGCGGACCAGCACTTCGGTCGACATGTAGGCGAAGAACAGGATCGGAAGTCCGTGCGTCAAGAGCAAGAGCAGGGCGAAAGACAGGGACATGGGCAGGCCATCCTTTGCGGGTCGTAGTCCTTCTGTCCCTACATTATATCGGCAGCCGCGGCGGACAGGCAATTGAATCTTACTTCGTGACCCGCAGGAGAAAATCCAGCGTTCTCGCGAACGCGTCGCGGGCGTGCGCCGCATGATAGGTCGGGTTCGTGTCGTTGAAAAACGCGTGGCGCGCGTCGGGATACACCACGTATTCGAACGTCTTCCCGTGCAGCTTCATGGCCTCCGCGAACGCCGGAATGAGGTTCGTGATGTTCGGGTCCTCGCCGCCGAAGAAGCCGAGAACCGGGCATGCGATCCGTTCGATGCCCTGCTGCGGCGGCCGGCCGTAGAACACGACGGAACCGGCGTGCAGGGGATCGCGGGTCGCCAGCACGGCGGACAGCGCTCCGCCCATGCAGAAGCCGACGGAGGCGACGGGCATGCTCCGGGTCTTGTCGCAGCGGTTCCTCATGTAATCGGCGGTGTCGGCGATGATGTCCGCGAACCGGGCGTGCCCCTCGGGATTCAGCATGCCGAACTGGGCGTTCAGCGTCTCCCGGATCGGTTCGCGGCGGTCTGCGGGCAGCGCGTCGAGTTCTTTTTCGCGGGCCTCGGGAGAGAACCACGACGAATGGGGGATCGCGTGCAGGAACTTCTTCGCGGCGGCGAGCCGCTCCTCGTCCAGCGCCTCGGGCCGCGCGCCGTCCACCGCGAACAGATCCGGCGCGACGGCGACGTAACCGGCCGCGGCGAATCGCCGGGTGACATCCTGGATGTGCGCCTCGACGCCCCAGATTTCCTGCAGGACCAGCACGCACGGTCTCGGCGCGGCGACGGGCTCGATGGAAGCGACGTACGCGCGGTGCGTTCCGTGCGCTCCCGTGAACGTGATCCACTCGGCTTGAACGGGCATGTCCAACACTCCTTGTCCGTCAAAATGTTTCGCTTCTCGCTCTACCCATGACATAAACCGAAACGATGATCGGCTAACCACATGCGGCGGGAAATCGGAAAAAGGGATTTGGCCGAGGTTGTCGAATGAACGAACATCAGTCCCGGATTTTTCCATTTGCCTGACGAACGACGGGATGATTTGACGCCTCTATTATAGTTCATTCGTAATATTTCGTGTACGATGACAGATTTTCACGGGAGAGAGGAGATGCCGCATGAGAAGCAAACTGTTGACCTGCGCGCTCGCCTTCATTCTTCTGTTCGGCGGCGCGTCGGTCGCCGGCGCCGACAATGCCAATCTGGTCGTCGGCGACAACAATACGGTCGTCTTCATCGACGTGGGCAAGGAGTGGCAGTGGGCCCGGGATTCCATCTACTATTTCGCGGAACAGGGCATCGTGAACGGCGTGGGGGACGGCAGGTTCGCTCCCGGTCAGAAGGTGACGCGGACGAACAAGTGCGGCAAGAGCGCCACGATCGTCAAGCAGGTGACGTACAAACCGGAAGCGGGCGCGGACGAATAAGCGGCCGATCTCCCGCATACTTCCCCCGGGCATGGCGAAAAATAACCCGCGAATGCCGGAATTTTGAAAGGGGGAATGGCGGGTGAAGCCGGACAAGAACCTGCGGAACGTCGCGGATGATCTGGAACAGACGCCGGCGGGCGCCCATGAGGCGCAGCAGCTGAACCAGAGCCGGAACGACCGGCGCAAGCAGACCCTGAAGGGGACGAAAGGTCACGACGAGGACGTGATTTCGCGCGAATAGCCGGACGGCGGCGACCCCCGCGCGCGGGTTTGCGCCGCGATGGCAATGGGAGCCGCCCCGCGGATGGAAGCCGCGGGGCGGCTTCTTTTGCTGTTCAGGCACGTCGGCAGCCGCATCCGGTGGCAGGATTTTGCGCGGTGGTGTCGAAATGAGTATGCCAAAACCTGCAGGCGTTGGATGGACGTTTCATTCCGTGGATAAAGGAGAATCAGCCATGGCGCAACGCATACCCGTGGAACGGTTGGTGGATCTCGAGCAGAAGCACGGCGTGACGATCAGCGCGACGGGATTTCTGGAGTACGATCGGGATGAACGGGAGTATATCGTCAAGGTGATCGGCGAAGTGACGGGCGGCCCCCTTCGGTACGACCTGGACATGATCATCAGCGTCTACAACCCGCAAGGCGAAATTATCGGAACCGAAACCTGCTACATCATGGAGGACTCGTTCGAAGGCATCGAGTCTTTCGATGGCGAGATCAGCATTCCCGACGGCGAGCAAGTCGGAATAATCAGGGTATATCCCAAGAAAGGTTGAGATGGACGGATGATCCCCGTCCGGCCGTTTGCGCCGGACGGGGATTTCCATCTGTTCGGAGGCCGATCCGGATCGGATTTGAGATCAAAGAATATGAAAGAAACCGTCAAGAAACGTACGTGGGAAACCGCGCGGAGATTTGGTATATTCATGAACTACACCTTTCCGGGGAGCGGTGGGGATGAAAACAGTCCGCATGCCGTTTCGTTCGTTCCGGGCCAAAATACTGGTCTCTTTTTTCATCTGCATCATCCTCCCGGTTGCGGCGCTGCTGTACCTTTTTACGATCTCGCTCGGAGAAGTCGCCTGGAAAGAAATGCGGCGCGGCAATGATGACGCGCTCCACCAGGTGGCCAAATCGGTGGATGATTGGGCGGAACGCGTGCTGAGAGCTTCCAACCTGATCGTGAACGATCCGGAGATCGGCGCTTTTTTGTCCGGAGATGCCGACTGGTATACGAACTATGAAGCGCTGCGCCATTACGGCAACATCCAGCAGAAGCTGGTGAACGTCCGCGACATCCTGCTGGGAGACCACGCGATTGTGGCGGTGCTCGACGAGCGGGGATTCGTGCATTCGACGGCTGCGGAACCGAGCGACTTCTCCAGACAGCGGGCGTTGCTGGCGGCAGCCGCGAGGGAAGTCTGGTATGAGCGGACGAGGTCGCTTGAGGGCTGGCCCGTATGGCAATTTCCGTATTCAGGAGAAATGCTGAGGCTCGCGGGATCCGCGGAACCTTTCTTTGCGCTGAGCCGCTGGATTGGCGGCGGCGGCCAGTCGGCCGCCTTGTTCATCGGCCTTCCGGTCTCCGTCATTCCGGATCCGGAGGACAAGCCGCCCGGCTACGAATCCAGCCATTACTTGCTGGCTGACGGCGAATGGAACCTTCCGGGCGGAAGTTCGCCGCTCCCTTCCCGGGAAACCGACGAATTGCTGGACCGGCTGAAGCGTGGCGAATCGGATCGTGCGGCGGGATTCGCAGGCGATACCATCCGCGGCTATTCCGTGAGCAGCGCGCCAATCCCGCGCCTGGGCTGGCACGTCGTTCAGCTTGTTCCCCAGCAGCAGCTCCGGGAGCAGCTGGGAGGCATCCGCAACACTTCGATTCTGTATCTGCTCGGGTTGTCTTTGTTGTTTGCGGTCGTTTTTGTTTATTTCCTGTTCAGATTTACGAGACCGCTGCGGGAGTTGGCCCGTTCGATGAGCCGGCTGGGCGAAGGCATTTTCGATTCCCGCGTTCCGGTCCGGGGGGAAGACGAGATTGCGGTTCTCGGGAGAATCTACAATAAAATGATCGACCGGCTGCGGGAGATGATCGACCGCCTTCGCGAGGAGCAGCGGCGAAAGGAGGAAGCCCGGTTCCAGGCGCTGCAGGCGCAGATCAACCCGCATTTTCTGTACAATACGCTGAATTCGATCAAATGGATGGCGACGCTGTCCGGCGCCGACCATGTCAGCCGGATGATCACGAAGCTCGGCCTGCTGTTGCAATACACGATGAAAGTGGAGCGGGAAGTGGTGACGCTGGCTGAGGAACTGACGCATCTGGAGGCTTACCTCGACTTGTAAAGAATACGCTTTCACGACAATGTCGACATCCGGGTGTCCGTACCGGAACCGTTCCTCTCCAACGTCATGATCAAGTTTACGCTGCAGCCGATTGTGGAAAATGCGATCATCCACGGCAATCGCACGCAGCTCCGCATCGAGATCGGGGCGGAGGCCGCCGGAGACGCGCTCAATATCACCGTATCGAACAACGGGGAAGCGATCTCCGAAGACAAACTTCGCGAACTGCGGGAACAGTTCAGCCAGAACCACGCCCGATACAGCGGCATCGGCATTTTCAACGTCCATGAACGGATCCGCATGCATTTCGGCTCCGGATACGGGATCCGGATGGAAAGCCGGCCGGAGGAAGGAACCGTCGTCACGATCCGTTTGCCCCGGCGCACGCCGGCCGAACATGAACAGACGAATGAACGGGCCCGCGAGAACGGCAGGAGGAGTGAAAGCGATGATACGGGTTCTGATCGCGGATGACGAGATGCTGGTTCGGATCGGCTTGAAAACGATCATTCCGTGGGAAGGGAACGGCTTCGAATTGATCGGAGAGGCGGCCAACGGCCGCGAGGCCCTGAATATTTTGAAGCGGCAGCCGTGCGATATCGTGCTGACCGACATCCGCATGCCGGAAATGGACGGACTCGAGTTGATCGAAGAGATTCACCGGCTGTCGCCCCGGACGAAGTGCCTGATTCTGTCCAATCACGACGAGTTCGAATATGTCCAGCGGGCGCTCCGGCTCGGCGCGGCCGATTACCTGCTGAAGCTGACGATGGAACCGTCGGAGCTGTTGCGGAAGCTCGGCGCCCTGAAGGAAGCAATCGAGGAGGATATGAAGAAACGGCAGGAGGAATCCCGCACCCGGCACAAAATGGACAAGTACGGGCGGGAAGCGAAGGAGAAGCGGCTTCGCGAACTGCTGCTCAAACAGGCCGGATCCCGTTCGGAAATCGAGGCGTCGATGCAGGAGTTCGGCATCCGCCCCTTTGCCCCGCCGATCTACGTCGTCAATATTGTGCTGGACCGTTACCGGGACATCCTGGAGGAAAACAAATTCCGCAGCGAGCATTTGCTTCACTATACGGTTATCAATATTTTGAACGAAATTTTCAGGAAATACTCGGACGGCGAACTGCTCGAAATCGGAGAGGGCAAGTTTTCGATCCTGACGGACCGCTTCCAGGACGCCATGTTGAAGGAGATGCGGGATGCCGTCGCCACTTTTCTGAAGCTCTCGGTCAGCATCGGGGTCTCATCGCCCTTCAGCGATATTCTGGGGATGAACGCCGCGTACGAGCAGGCGGACGCGGCGCTGGGAGAACGGTTTTACGCCGGGGTCGGCTCGTTGAAATATTACGAGCACATCCAATACGCGGAGCCGGGCGAATTGCCGAAGCCGTGGACGGAGGACGAATGGCGCAGGCTTGTCGAGCTTCGCGATGAAGACGGGATGCTGCGGCTGCTCGACCGGTGGTATGGTTCGATTCTGGAAGGGCGGAAACGGCGGCCGGAAGACGAGCGGGAAGTATGGGCGCAGTGGGTTTACATGATGGGCGAATTCGCCCGGAGTCTCGGCGGGGATCTGTATTCGGTGCCGCTTCACCGGGGCATGTATCCGAACCATGCCGTCCGCAGCCTGGAAACGCTGCATGACATTTATGATTGGTGCCGGGGATGGCTGTCGGTCTATCTGGACTATCTCCACCAGTTGTCCAGGCAGCAGCACCGCCCCGAAATCCAGGCCGTGCTCGACATGATCCGGGAGCGGTACAGCGAGCCCCTGAAAGTGTCGGAGCTCGCGAAGGAAGTCGGTTTTACCGAAAACTATCTGAGCCATCTGTTCAAGAAAGAGACGGGGGAGACGATCATGGACTGCCTCACCCGCATTCGGATGGACAAGGCGAGGGAACTGCTGAAGGACCGGCAGCATCTCAAAATTTACGAAATTTCGGAGATGGTCGGCTACAGCGATCCGAATTATTTCAGCAAGCAGTTCAAGAAGATGGAGGGGGTCTATCCGCTGGAATTCCGCAAGCTGCATCTCGGAAGAAAAACATAGATTTCCCCTGATTTCGGCGGGAAAAGACCATTCTTCGCGAATCCCCGCTTTGCTACGCTGTTTGTGCAAGAAGAACCATCAATAGCGGAGGGGAAATCGGAATGAACATGTGGTTCAGAAGATCTTTGGCCGCGGCGATGGCAGCCTTGCTTGTGATCGCCGGGTGTTCTTCCGGCGGCAGCAAGAACGCGGCCGACGAAGGCGCATCGTCCGGGAAGGACGCGAGCGGACCCGTCTCGTTGAAACTGTGGGGGGGCGTGCCGGAAGAAAACGGGCCGGCAGCCGTCGTGGAAAAGTGGAACAAGGCGAATCCCGACATTCAGGTCGAGTATGTCCGCTATATCAACGACCCGTCGGGCAACACGAAGCTGGATACGGCGCTCATGACGCAGAGCGACGCGCCGGACATTTTCATCAGTTACGGCGAGGACAACCTGTTCCGCCGGATCAACGCGAACATGACGACGCCGCTCGACGATTTCATCAAGAGCGAAAACTTCGACGTGGACGGCATCATCGGGGAAGCCAATATCCTGAAGCACAACGGGCAGATTCATTATCTTCCGGCTTACAAAAACATCGACTTTGTCGTGTTGAACAAACAGGCGCTGGATGAAGCGGGCGAGCCGGTGCCGACCGATTGGACGTGGGACGATTTCGCCCGGCTGGCCGCCAAGCTGAACAAGGGCGACCGCAAGGGCGCGTTCATCACGCCGGGTTCCGACATGTTGATCGGCAAGTTCACGCTGGTCTCCAGCCAGCCGAAAGACGCGTTCTATACGGCGGACGGCATGTCCAACCTGGACCATCCGGCGATGAAGAAAGGGCTGGAAATCCAGAAAGATCTGTATGACCAGGGCGTCATGGTCGGATGGGGCGAGGCGGTCGCCACGAAGCTGGACGCGGCCAACGAGCTCCTGACCGGAAAGGCGGCGATGGTGTACGGCGGCGCCTGGATGATGAGAAATCTGAAAGACACGGAGAAATGGCCGCGCGATTTTGCGGTCGCGTTCGCGCCGGCGCCGCAATATGAAAAAGGCACCAATGTCAACAACGGCGGCATGAACGACTTCATGTCGATCAACAAGAACAGCAAGTACAAGGAACAGGCCTTCAAGTTCATCATGTGGTATTTGACCGAAGGCAATATCGACATGATTCCGGGCGGGCGGATCCCGACGAACAAGCAGGCCGATTTCGACCAGGTGACGCAGCTCATCGTCGGCGATTCGAAGAATATCATCGACGCCGAATCGCTGGCCAACGTGCTGAAAAACGACTACACCTTCGCCATTCGCGAGAACATGACCGCATACCCGCAAATCACGAATATCATGAAGGAAGAAGCGGAGAAATATTTCATGGGAGAGCAGACGGCGGACGAGGCCCTGGCGGCCATGAAGAGCCGCTCCGACCAGGCGATTCAGGAAGAATTGAAGAAAGGCTGATCCGACAAGGAGCCGCAGCATGCGGTTCCTCTTTTTATTGTAGGCTTTATTGTCCGCCGCCCGCGCCAAACATCGAAGAATCGGACGGACAACGGCAAGTTCTGTCCATTCCGGCCGCGGTCCGAGCCGCTTAGGATGGAAGCATGAACGAAAGGAGTGGACTGTTGGTGGGCGGCGGCAAAATAAAAGGATCACACCGCGAGCAAATGGCGGGCTATCTGTTCATCCTGCCCAATTTTCTGGGCGTAGCGGTGTTCATTCTGTTCCCGCTGGCGCTCAGTTTCGCCATGGTGTTCATGGACTGGAATTATCTGCGCGGCATGGACGGGATCGAATGGGTCGGTCTTGACAACATCGCGAAGCTTGTTCGGGACGACTATTTCTGGGTCTCGCTCAGAAACAACGTTGTGTTTACCGGCGTTACCGTTCCGGCCGCCATGATATTCGGTCTGGTGGTCGCGGTGGTGCTGAACTCCCAGGTGTACTTCAAGAACTTCCTTCGCGTCCTGTTTTTTCTGCCGTATGTCAGCAGCATCGCGGCCATTTCCGTTGTCTGGAGCGTCATGTACAATCCATCGCAGGGACCGATCAACCAGTTTCTGCGCGGCCTCGGCATCGAGAACGTCCCGGGCTGGCTGGCCAGCAAGGACTGGGCGCTGACGGCCATTATCATCATGGTGGCCTGGATTTATACCGGGTACACGATGCTTCTGTACATGGCGGGCCTTCAGGGCATCCCCAAGGATCTGTACGAAGCGGCTTCGATCGACGGCGCGTCCAGGCTGAGGCAGTTTTTCAGCATCACGATTCCGAGGCTCAAGCCGACGAGCTTCCTGATCGCCGTCACGCTGATCATTTCGACCTTTCAGGTGTTCGCGGCCGTCGCGGTCATGACGAAGGGCGGGCCGGTCAACGCCACGATGGTGCTGTCCTACTACATGTACGTTCAGGCGTTCCAGTTTCACAAAGTCGGCTATGCGGCAACCGTATCCTGGGCGCTGTTTCTGATCATATTCGCCGTCACGATCGCGCAGTGGAAAATCCAGAAGAAGTGGCAGGATGAATTCTGAATGTGGGGGGTGGGATCGCCATGTCGCGGATGATTCGATTGCAGGCGCTTCGATGGATGCTGACGGCCGTGTTTGCGTGCCTTGGCGTCATCATGATCCTGCCGTCTCTGTGGATGACGTCGTCTTCGTTCAAGCTGCCGTCGGAGATGTTCAGGACGCCGATCGACTGGATTCCGGACAAGTTTTACTTCGACAGCTACAAAGAGGTCTGGCTGGGCAAATATCCGTTTGCCCTGTACTACTGGAACTCGATCAAGATTACCGCGCTGACGGTTCTCGGCACGCTGGCGACCAGCGCGATGGCGGGATTCGCCTTCGCCAAGCTGCGGTTCAAGGGCAAGGACGCGCTGTTTCTGATCTATCTGTCGACAATGATCATTCCGGCGCAAATCCTGCTGGTGCCCCGCTTCGTCCTGTTCGACCGGCTTCATCTGGTGGACAGTCATTGGGCGATCATCCTGCCGGGCATGTTCTCGGTTCTCGGGACGTTCATCATGCGCCAGTTCTTCAGCACGCTGCCGAACGAGCTGCTCGAGGCGGCCAAGGTGGACGGGGCCGGCATCTTCCGGACCTTCTGGCAAGTCTGCCTGCCGCTCACCAAGCCGGCGCTGGTGTCGCTGCTCATTCTCAGCTTTACCTGGCACTGGAACGAATACGAAATGCCGCTTATTCTCCTGCGGAGCAATGAACGCTACACGCTGCCGCTCGCCCTGACCAACTTCGTCGACGAGAATACGACCAATTATACGGCGATCATGGCGGCTTCCGTATCCGCGCTGCTGCCGCTTATCGTGCTCGTCGCCATTTTCCAGCGATGGTTCGTCGAGGGGATCGTCAGCTCCGGCGTAAAAGGATAAGCCGCCCGGGCGGAACACAAGAACATGCGGCGAAGGGAAGGTGTTGTTCATGCATAAACGGTTGGACGCGGATGTCGTGGTGGCGGGCGGCGGGCCCGCGGGCATCAACGCCGCCGTCGCGGCGGGACGGCTCGGAGCGCGGACGGTGCTGGTCGAGCGGTACGGTTTTCTCGGCGGCATGTCGACGATCGCGCTGGTGTACCCGTGGATGACGTTTCATACGATGGACGGCCGGCAGGTCATTGGCGGCATCGCGCAGGAAATCGTGGACCGGCTACGGACGGCGGGCGCTTCTCCCGGACATCTCCGGGACACCTGCGGCTTCGTGCGCACCGTCACGCCTTACCATCCGGAGATGTACAAGCTGGTCGCGCTCGACATGCTGAAGGAAGCGGGCGTCAAGGTGATCGTTCACAGCTTTCTGCACGAGGCGGTCGTCGGGGACGACCGGATTCGCGCGGTTCGGCTCGCGACGAAGTCGGGCCCCCTGGAAATCCGGGGGCATACGTTCGTCGACGCGACGGGGGACGCGGACCTGGCGTATTTCGCCGGAGCGCCGGTGCTGCAAGGCAGGACCTCCGACGGCAAAACCCAGCCCATGACGATGAAATTCCGGATGAAAGGCGTCGATCTGGAGGCGGTCAAGCGGTACATGATCGAACATCCGGACGAGTTTTACCCCAAGACGCCGGTGGACGAGCTGGCGGATCTGCCGCTTACGGCCGTCCAGGGATTCTACAGGCACTGGAAGGAAGCGAACCTTCCGATCAACCGCGATCAGGTGCTGTTCTTCGCCGGACCGGACCCGGACGAAGTGGTCGTCAACATGGTGCGCGTGCAGGGGCTGGACGGTACGGATGCCGAGCAGTTGACCGAGGCGGAGGAGCAGGGCCGTCGGCAGGTGTGGATGATCGCCGAATTCATGAAGAAGAATCTGCCCGGCTTCGGGCGGGCGTCGGTCACCCAGGTCGGCATGCAGATCGGGGTGCGGGAAACCCGGCGGATCGACGGGCAATACGCGCTCACGATGGAAGATGTCCTTCAGGGGAGACGCTTCGATGACGCCATCGCCAGAAGCGGCTATCCGATCGATATTCACGACCCGGCCGGGAAAAACGTGACGGCGGCCTGGATTGCCGGCGACGGCGCATACGACATTCCGTACCGCTGTCTGCTGCCGAAGAAGATCGGCAATTTGCTTGCGGCCGGCCGCTGCATCTCGACGACCCACGAGGCGCACGCCACCACACGGCTGACGCCGAGCGCGATGGCGACCGGACAGGCGGCGGGAACGGCGGCCGCCCTGGCCGCCGAGGAGGATCGTTCACCGTGTGCCATCGACGCGATCCGGCTGCGGGAGACGCTGAAGCGGCACGGCGCGATACTGGACTGAAAGAAGGACTGCAGCAAGGAAGGGGCCATGATGCGAACAGGGCAGGTCATTTATCCGGTTGAGCCGTGGACGGTGACGGAAGACGATTTCGACATCGAGACGAATCTGCGGGACGAAACCGTCTTTGCGGCGGGCAACGGCTATATCGGCATGCGGGGAAATTTCGAGGAAGGCTATGACGGTCCGCCGGGAACGTCGCGGAACGGCACGTATCTGAACGGCTTTTACGATTCCGCGCCGATCGCCTATCCGAAGGCCCGGCATTACGGTCATCCGGAGTATCATCAGACGATGCTGAACGTGGCGGACGGCAAGATCATCGAGTTGTATGTGGACGGCGAAAAATTCAGCCTGGTGCGCGGCAAGATCGGGCAATACCGGCGCCGGCTCGACATGCGGAAAGGAACCGTCGAGCGCGACCAGATTTGGGAGACGGCAACGGGAAAAAGGGTCCGGATCCGCATCGAGCGTTTCGCCGCCCTGACGAACAAGCATCTCGCCCTGATCCGATACGAGGCGACGCCGCTCAATTTTACCGGGGAACTGGTGCTGGTGTCGGCCATCAACGGCGCAGTCGCCAATCAGGCCGGGACGGGAGACCCGCGGACCGGCTCGGCGTTTGCCGGGCAGGCGCTGGAGACGATCGAATCGTACGATTGCGGCACGTTCGGCGCTCTGCTGCAGCGGACGTCCGTGACCCGGTTCCTGCTGCTGTGCGGCATGGAGCACCGGATCCGTCAGGGGTACGAGCTGGAGACGAAGATGGCGGGACAGCGGCTGGAGAAACGGTTCCGCGTGAAAGCGGAGCAGGGTCTGACCGTCGTGCTCGACAAATTCATCTCCTACCATACGTCCAGGGATTATCCGGAGCGGGAACTTTTCGAACGGGCGACCGGCGATCTGACGGCGGCCAAAGCGGCCGGCTTCGAGCGAATCGCCGCGCAGCACAAGGCCTTCCTCGACGAGTTCTGGCGGAGAGCCGACGTCACGATCGAAGGGGATGCCGCCTTGCAGCAGGCGCTGCGATTCAACGCGTTCCATCTGCTCCAATCCGTCGGCCGGGACGGCAGAACGAGCATCGCGGCGAAAGGGGTCACGGGCGAAGGGTACGACGGCCATTATTTCTGGGATACCGAGATGTATATCCTGCCCTTCTTCCTGTATACGAAGCCGGATATTGCGAGGCAGCTGCTCCGCTACCGCCATCATGTGCTGCCGAAGGCGAAGGCGCGCGCGGCGGAGATGGGGCAGGCGGGCGCCCTGTTCGCCTGGCGGACGATCGGCGGGGAAGAGACATCCCCGTATCCCGCGTTCAGTACGGCGCAGATCCATATCAACGCCGACATCTGCCACGCGCTCAGGCAATATGCGGAGGCGACCGGAGACAAGGCATTTCTGTATCGCGAAGGGGCGGAAATGCTGTTCGAGACGTCCCGTTTTTTCGCGGATTACGGAGCCTGGATCGAGGGACGGGGCTTCTGCCTGACCGGGGTGACCGGGCCCGACGAGTACACGACGCTCGTGGACAACAACGCCTACACCAATCTGATGGTGAAGGAACAGTTGGAATATGCCGTCAGGGTGGCAAGGGAAATGCGGTCCGATTGCCCGGAACGCTGGGCGGAGCTGCGGGACGCGACGGGCATTTCGGAAGAAGAGATCGCGGAATGGGAACGGGCGGCGCAACACATGTATATCCACCGGCAGAACGGCCTCATCGGGCAGGATGATTCGTTCCTGAACAAGCCGGTCTGGGATTTCGCGAACACGCCGAAGGACCGCTATCCGCTGATGATGCACTACCATGCCTTGCATATCAACCGGCACCAGGTGTTGAAACAGGCGGACCTGGTCTTGGCGATGTATACGCTGGGGCACCGGTTCGCGTCCTGGGAGAAGCAACGCAATTTCCGCTACTACGAGCCGCTGACGACCCACGATTCTTCGCTGTCCGCCTGCATATACGGCATCGTCGGCGCGGAGCTCGGCGATCTGGACAAAGCCTGCGCGTATTTCGCGCAGACGGCCCGGGTCGATCTCGACGATATTCACGGGAATACGAAGGACGGCATCCATACGGCGTCCATGGCCGGCAGCTGGCTCATGATCACAGCCGGCTTCGCCGGCATGCGGCAGGCGGACGGGGAATTGCGCTTCCGGCCCGAGCTCCCTTCCGGCTGGCAGAGCTGCGCGTTCCGCCTGACCTTCCGCGGCAGTCTGCTGTCCGTGAAGATCACCCGGGATCACACGACTTACCGCCTCGAAGAAGGCGAACCGGTCCGGATTCGCCATCTGGGCAGCCCGGTGCGGGTCGAGGGATCGGTCACGCTGCCCAACCGGAAGCTGGAGGCGGTCATTTTCGATCTGGACGGCGTGCTGACCGATACGGCGGAATGGCATTATGCGGCCTGGAAGGAACTGGCGGACGAACTGGGCATTCCGTTCGATCGGACCTTCAATGAGCAATTGAAGGGCGTCGATCGGCGCAAGTCGCTCGAGCTCATCCTGCAACGCGGCGGCCGCGTGTTCACGGAAGAGGAGAAGCGGCGGCTGATGGAGCGCAAGAACGCGCGCTACCGGGAACTGATCCGCTCCATCCGGCCGGAGCACGTTCTGCCGGGCATTCCGCAATTGCTGGATGAGCTCGGGGCGAACGGGATCAAGACGGCGGTCGCTTCGGCGAGCCGCAACGCGCTGCATATTTTGGCCGCTCTCGGGCTGGAAGAGCGCTTCGATGTTGTCGTCGACGCCGGCGTGCTGGAAAGGGGGAAGCCCGATCCGGAGATTTTCCTCCGGGCCGCCGACGCGCTGGGCGTGTTGCCGAAAAATTGCGTCGGCATCGAAGACGCCCTGTCCGGTCTCGAGGCGCTCCGCGAAGCCAATATGGCATCGGTCGGCGTCGGCGTGGAAACATCGGGCCATGCGGATATGACGGTCTCCTCGACGGCGGAGTTGACGTTGGAGCTCCTTCATGACGCGTTCGATGCGCGCCGCCGACGGAGTCCGATTTGACGGGCTGCCGTCCGCCATGCCTCCAGCCGCTCCCCGCGGCGAACCGGCCGGAGATCCGGTCCGGAAAGCCAATGAATAATCCCCGCCGGTTCACGCCGGGCGGGGATTTTTCATGATTCGGACTCGTCAGGAAAATTGAAGGAATCGAAGACTTCGCCCGTTTGCGACGCCGTCCGTGTTCCCGATGTCCGTTTGATTGGGGGATATTCGACAAGCTCCTTGCTGGTGTATAATTAATTCATAAGTAAAAAAATGGATATTCCGATCCTGCAGACGACAAGAGGTGAGGGATTTTGAGCGAGGAGACATCCATTTTGCCGGTTCAGTCCTCCTACTCGCTCGACGATTGCGTCGTGGAGGGGACGGTGCTGAACCGGGAGCCGCTTGTCATGCGGTTCGAGCGGGTGCTGACGGACGACGAGTGCCTGCGGCTGATCGAGTCGGCCGCGCCCCGTCTGAAGGAGTCCCGGCTGGTGAACAAGGTGGTCAGCGACATTCGCACGAGCCGCGGGATGTTTTTCGAAGAGGAGGAGAACCCGTTCATCCGCCGCATCGAGCGGCGCATCGCGAAGCTCATGAACGTGCCCGTCGAGCATGCGGAGGGGCTGCAGGTGCTTCATTACGGTCCGGGCCAGGAATACCGGGCGCATCACGACTTCTTCGCCCCGGACACCCCGTCCGCGCGGAACAACCGGATCAGCACGCTGATCGTCTATCTGAACGATGTGGAGGAGGGCGGAGAGACGGTCTTCCCGTTGCTGGGGATCGCGATGAAGCCGAAGCGGGGGGCCGCGCTGTACTTCGAATATTTCTATCGCAACCAGGCCCTCAACGACCTGACCCTGCACAGCAGCGTTCCCGTTGTCCGCGGCGAAAAATGGGTCGCCACGCAATGGATGCGCCGGCAGCGCATCCGACAGTACGGTCTCATATCGAGTTGATGGGCAGTTGTGAAGATGCGAATCCACTACCGGATGCGGTGGTGGATTTTTTTGTTGCAGATGTTGACAGGACACCAAATGGTGGCATATAATCAACTCGACACCAAATGGTGTCCAATTAAACCGGATATGAGGTGATTCCATGAGCCGTCTGTGGAATGGTGCGGAAGCCGTTGCGCAAGCAAGCCCCCGTACTCGGGGAAGAACGATTGCGTATTGGGCCGTTACGTCGCTGCTCGTCGCGGCCATTGCGACAAGCGGCATCGGGCAGTTGATGCAATACGGGGGGAACATCGAGCTGGTGACGACACTCGGCTACCCGCTCTATGTCCTGACCA
>Ga0310837_100505_pt1 | contig 26743 bp, 21 predicted proteins | sample SM_ome_5_FD_201315 | JGI IMG/M metagenome (GOLD analysis project Ga0310837, IMG submission 201315) | Sorghum-adapted microbial communities enriched on stacked mutant (SM) sorghum from Joint BioEnergy Institute, Emeryville, California... ...
GCTCACGGCCCGCCGCTCCCCCTCCAACGGTTCACCGCATCGCCGGCAAGTCCGACGAATGTATTAAATTGATGGTTTACAACCCGCTCCTTTCCAGCGTACTATAATAAGCAGAGATCGTCAAACTGCGTTCTATATTATCAAACATAATAGCCGTATCCCACACCCTCGGAAAGGAGTTGCGACCGCCATGCCGATCATCCAGGCGCTGGACCGGGCGTTGCGTATCCTCGACCTGTTCGACGAGCATACCCCCGAGCTGAAGCTGACCGAAATCAGCGCGCGCATGAACCTGCACAAGAGCACCGTGCACGCGTTGATCCGGACGCTGCAGCTGCACGGCTACATCGAGCAGGACGAGGAGAGCGGCAAGTACCGGCTCGGCCTCCGCTTGCTCGAGAAGGGCCAGCTTCTCCTGCAAAACCTCGACATCCGCAACGTGGCCCGGCCGCATCTGCAGGCGCTTTCGGACGCGACCGGCCAGACGGCGCACCTGCTCATTCTGGACGGCCGCGAAGGCGTATACATCGACAAGGTGGAAGGGCCGCAGGCGGCCATCCGCTACTCCCGCATCGGCCGCCGGGTGCCGCTCCACAGCAGCGCGAGCGGCAAGGTGCTCGCCGCGTTCCAGACGCCGGAAGCGCTGGAACGTCTCCTCAAGGACTACACCTACGCGCGGCACACGCCGAACACCATCGACTCCGAGGCGAAGTTCCGCCGCGAGCTCGAGGAGGTGCGCCGTACCGGCTGCGCCTTCGACCGCGAGGAGAACGAGCCCGGCGTCATGTGCATCGCCGCGCCGATCTTCGGCCACGACGGGCAGCTCGTCGCCGCGATGAGCCTCTCGTGCATGACCGCGCGGGTGGACGAGGCGGAGGCGCGGCGGCTGGCGGAACGGGTGCGGCGGACGGCGGCGGACATTTCGGCAAGGCTGGGACATCGCTGACGATGTTTTATTACCCGCAACCTGAAAAAACAAATCGATTGGAGTGAATCCCATGCGCATCATCCGTTACCTGGAGGACAAAACCGGCGCGTCACGCCTCGCGGCCGTGACCGACGCGGAGCAGGCGTTCCCTCTCCGGTCGCCGGACTTCATCGCGCTGGTGCGGGAGGCGGAAGCCGCCGGCATCACCCCGCTGGAGGCGGTGCGCCGCCAGATCGAAGGCGCGGAACCGCTGTCCGGCGACTGGCGCGCCCTGAACCTGCTCACCCCGGTGGACGCGCCGGAAGTGTGGGCGGCCGGCGTCACCTACGAGCGCAGCAAAGAAGCGCGCAACGAGGAGTCGAAGGGCGCCCATACCGGCGAGGAGACGTTCTACGACAAGGTGTACCGGGCCGAGCGGCCGGAGATTTTCTTCAAGTCGTCGAGCGCCCGCACCGCGCGGCCGGGCTCGCCGGTCTGCATCCGCGGCGACTCGAACTGGCAGGTGCCCGAGCCGGAGCTCGGCATCGTGCTGGACAGCCGCGGCCGCATCCTCGGCTACACGGCCGGCAACGACATGAGCTGCCGCGACATCGAAGGCGAAAATCCGCTCTACCTGCCGCAAGCGAAGATCTGGCGCCGCTCCTGCTCCTTCGGTCCGGCGATCCGGCTGGCCGAAACCGTGCCGAACCCGTACGACCTGACGATCACCTGCCGCATTTACCGGGACGGACAGCTGGCGGTGGACGAGTCGGCGAACACCGGCCAGCTCCGGCGGAAGCTGGACGAGCTCGCGTCGTATCTCGCGCGCGACAACGTCGTGTTCGACGGCACCGTGCTGCTGACCGGCACCTGCATCGTGCCGCCCGACCGGTTCACGCTGCAGTCCGGCGACCGGATCGAGATCGAAATCACCGGCATCGGCACGCTGGTCAACCCCGTCGCGGCGGCGGACGCCGTCATCCCGGAATAAGCAGTATTCAGATGGAGGGAATCATTCATGAGCAATGCTCCTGTCTTCCGGAACTACATCAACGGCGAATGGCGAGGCTCGTCCACCGGCGAGACCGTCGCCAGCGTGAACCCGGCCAACCGCCACGACATCGTCGGCCTCGTGCCGAACTCGGGCCGGGACGACCTTGAAAGCGCCGTGGCCGCGGCGGACGCGGCCCGCAAGGCGTGGCGCAAGCTGGCGGGTCCGGCGCGCGGACAGATTCTCTACAAGGTCGCGGACATCCTCGAGAGCCGTCTCGAGGACATCGCCGAGACGATGACGCGCGAGATGGGCAAGACGTTCGGCGAGGCGAAGGGCGAGACCGCGCGCGGCGTGGCGCTGCTCCGCTACTACGCCGGCGAGGGGATGCGCAAGATCGGCGACGTCATCCCGTCCACCGACGCCGGAGCGCTCATGTTCACGACGCGCGTGCCGCTCGGCGTCGTCGGCGTCATCACGCCGTGGAACTTCCCCGTCGCCATTCCGGTGTGGAAAATCGCGCCCGCCCTCGTCTACGGCAACACCGTGGTCTGGAAGCCGGCGACGGAGACGGCGGTCACGGCGGCGAAGATCGCGGCCTGCTTCCATGACGCCGGGCTGCCGGCAGGCGTGCTGAACCTCGTGATCGGCAGCGGCTCGGTCATCGGCCAGGGGATCGCCGAGCACCCGGGCATCCACGGCATCACGTTCACCGGCTCGAACGGGGTCGGCAAGCGGATCGCCCAGGCGGCGGTCGCCCGCGGCGCGAAGTACCAGCTCGAAATGGGCGGCAAGAACCCGGTCATCGTCCTGAAGGACGCCGACCTCGAGCTTGCGGTGAACGCGACGATCAGCGGCGGTCTCCGCTCGACCGGCCAGAAATGCACCGCGACGAGCCGCGTCATCGTGGAGAAGGAGATTTTCCCGGCGTTCCGGGAGAAGCTGCTCGAGAAGATCGCCGCGCTCAAGGTCGGCGACGGCATGGACGCCTCGACCTGGCTCGGCCCGTGCGCGAGCGAGAGCCAGATGGAGACGGTGCTCGGCTACATCCGCGAGGGCGTCGAGGAAGGGGCCGAACTGCTGTGCGGCGGCGAACGGCTGAGCGAAGGGGAGATGGCGAACGGGTTCTTCGTGGCGCCGACCGTTTTTGACCGCGTGACGCCCGACATGACGATCTTCCGCGAGGAGATCTTCGGTCCGGTGCTCGCGCTCGTGCAGGCGGACAATCTGGAGGAAGCTTTGCGTCTTGCGAACGATTCGGAGTACGGGCTCAGCGCGTCCATCTTCACGCGGGACATCGGCAGCATCCTGACGTTCATCCAGGACATGGAGGCCGGGCTCGTGCGGGTGAACGAGGAGACGGCCGGCGTCGAGCTGCAGGCGCCGTTCGGCGGCATGAAGAGCTCGAGCTCGCATTCGCGCGAGCAGGGCACGGCGGCGATCGAGTTCTACACCGCGATCAAGACCGTGTTCGTGAAGGGTTGAGCCGGTCGGAATCAACCGGCGACGCAGGTCGGACCGGCCGCCGTCATGATCTGATGCCAACCGGAGAGGAGCGACTCGGATGTCATCCGCATTGGACAACATTCTCGGCGTCCCGGAGGACGACGACTACCGCATCGTGACGCACGCGCCCGGCCCCGAAGGCGTGCTGCCGCTGACGCCGGAGATGCTGCGCGAGAGCCCGAGCGGCGATCTGTTCGGCTGGTCGCAGAACGTCGGGATGGGGTGGGACCCGGCCCGGCTGCTCGGCCCGCAGGTGCTCATCCTCGGCACGCAGGGCGGCATCCGCGGCGAGGACGGCCGGCCGGTCGCGCTCGGCTACCATACGGGCCACTGGGAAGTCGGCCTGCTGATGCGGGAGGCAGCGGAGGAGATCGCTTCGGCGGGCGGCGTGCCGTTCGCCGGGTACGTCAGCGATCCGTGCGACGGCCGCTCGCAGGGCACGACCGGCATGTTCGACTCGCTGCCGTACCGCAACGACGCGGCGATCGTCATCCGCCGGCTCGTCCGCTCGCTGCCGACCCGGCGGGCGGTGCTCGGCGTCGCCACCTGCGACAAGGGGCTGCCGGCGATGATGATCGGCCTGGCCGGCATGCGCGATCTGCCGTCCGTCATCGTGCCGGGCGGGGTCACGCTGCCGCCGACGCGCGGCGAGGACGCCGGCAAGATCCAGACGATCGGCGTCCGGTTCGCGCGCGGCGAGCTCACGCTCGAGGAGGCGGCCGACCTCGGCTGCCGGGCGTGCGCCACGCCGGGCGGCGGCTGCCAGTTCCTCGGCACCGCCGCGACCGCGCAGGTCGTCGCCGAGGCGCTCGGCCTGACGGTGCCGCACGCCGCGCTCGCCCCTTCGGGGCAGCCGGTGTGGGCGCGGATGGCGCGGCAGTCCGCGCGCGCGGCGCTGCACATGGCGGAGAGCGGCCTGACCGTCGGCCGCATCCTGACCGACGCGTCCATCCGCAACGCGATGGTCGTGCACGCCGCGTTCGGCGGCTCCACGAACCTGCTGCTGCATGTGCCCGCGATCGCGCACGCGGCCGGTCTGCGCGTGCCGGACGTGTCCGACTGGACCGAAGTGAACCGGTCGGTGCCGCGCCTTGTGAGCGCGCTGCCGAACGGGCCGGTGCCGCACCCGACCGTGCGCGTCTTTCTGGCGGGCGGGGTGCCGGAGGCGATGCTCCATCTGCGGCGGCTCGGCCTGCTGGACGACCGCGTGCTGACCGTCACCGGCGAGACGCTCGGCGCCGTGCTGGACTGGTGGGAATCGTCCGAGCGGCGCCACCGGATGCGGAAGACGCTGCTGGAGCGGGACGGCGTCGACCCGGACACGGTCATCTATCCGCCGGACAAGGCCCGTGCCGCCGGCCTGACGTCGACCGTCACCTTCCCGGTCGGCAACATCGCGCCGGAAGGCTCGGTCGTGAAGTCGGCGGCGATCGACCCGGCGCTCGTGGACGCGGACGGCGTGTACCGGCACGTCGGCCGGGCGAAGGTGTTCACCTCGGAGCGGGCGGCGATCCGCGCGATCAAGGAAGGACGCATTGTCGGCGGCGACATCCTCGTGCTGATCGGCTGCGGGCCGTCGGGCACCGGGATGGAGGAGACGTACCAGCTCACGTCCGCGCTCAAACATCTGCCGTTCGAGGGCAAGGTGTCGCTGCTCACCGACGCGCGCTTCTCCGGCGTGTCCACCGGCGCCTGCATCGGCCACATCGGCCCGGAGGCGCTGGCGGGCGGGCCGCTCGGCAAGGTGCGCGATGGCGACTGGATCGACATCCGCATCGATCTCGAGCGGCTCGAAGGCCGCATCGACATGGTCGGCGACGGCGACGCGCCCGGTACGCCCGCCGACGGTTCGGCGGTGCTGGCGCGCCGCGCGCCGCACCCGGACCTGGCGGCCAATCCGCTGCTGCCGGACGACACGCGGCTGTGGGCCGCGCTCCAGGCGGTGAGCGGCGGCACCTGGCGCGGCTGCGTCTACGACGTCGACCGGATCATCGAGGCGCTCGAAGCCGGCGCGAAGGCGCTGGCCGCGGCCCGCGAAACCGGCGACCCCGCGACCGGCGGCAATCGCTGACATCCGCCGCGCCGCGGGAGGCCGACGCCATCGGCCCCCAAGTCGAAAAAGACCATCGCCATCGGCACACCCACTCGAAAAAGGCCGCCTTCGAAACACCAAACCGAAAAGGCCGCCGCCATCACCGCCCCAAGCCGAAAAAGGCCGTCGCCATCGGCCCTCAAGCCGACGGCGGCGGCCTTCGTTCCCCTGTCAAAGATCCCTCACCGTGCGCGCGCCTGCCGACAATGCCGGGAAACCGCTTGGTGATGCCTTTCATTTCCACGGCGATCTCATTCGGCACCGGTTCATCCCCCGCTTGCGACGGCCGGGCGGAATGGACGCGCGCGTCCGTCCCGCCCGTGCCGCGGTCTCGATGCGCCTCCCGGTTATTCGAAAGGCACCGCAATTTCACCGCTGATGATCTTCTGCTCGAACTCCTTCACCTTGCTCAGGACATCCTCGGGGACGTTCGGGTTGTTCTCCGGCAGACCGACGCCGCTTTCCGCCAGCCCGAGCTCGACGGTGCCCGGCGTGAACCGTCCGTTCACCAGATCGGCGCTGATCTTCGCGACCGCCTGATCGACCCGCTTCATCATGGAAGTCAGCGTGATCTCATGGCCGAAGGTGACGGATTGGTCCTTGTCGACGCCGATGACCCAGACGTCGTTCCCCGCCTTCCTGCGCTCGCCGCCTTCGTTGAACACGCCGTCGCCCGTCGCGCCCGCCGCGTGGAAAAGGATGTCCGCCCCGTTGTTGAACAAGGTGGCCGCCGACGCTTTCCCCTGGTCCGGCGCGTCGAAGGCGCCCGTGTAGTCGACGATGACCTCCGCATCCGGATTGACGGCTTTCACGCCGGCGATAAATCCGGCCTCGAACCGCTTGATGACGGGAAGCTCCATGCCGCCCACGAAGCCGATCTTGTTCGTCTTCGTCATGAGCCCCGCCACAACGCCGACGAGATACGAGCCTTCATGCTCCTTGAACGTGACCGAAGCGACGTTCGGCGCGTCCGCCACCGCGTCGATGATGGCCAGCTTCGCGTCCGGATTCTGGTCGGCGACCTGCTTCACGGCGTCGCCCATCAGGAAGCCGATGCCCCAGGTCAGATCCGCTCCGCCCTTGACGAACTGGTTCAGATTCGGCACGTAATCGGCGTCGCTCTGGCTTTGCAGGTAATCGACCTTCGCGCCGTACTCCGCGGCGAATGCCTGCAGCCCTTCCCAGGCGCTCTGGTTGAACGAGTTGTCGTTCACGCCGCCGAGGTCGGTCACCATGGCCACATAAAACTGCTTATCCGTCCCGCCGGCCGGTCCGCCCGTTCCGGCGTCCGCCGGCGCTGCCGCAGGCTCCTCCCGCTGTCTGCCGGAAGACGACGCGGCCGGCGTTCCCGAGGACGATCCGGCATTGCCCTGACCGTTGTTCGCATCGCCCTTCGAGCCTCCTCCGCAGCCGGCCAGCGCGAAGACAAGCGCGAATACCGCGGCCATGATGGCCAGCTTGCTCTTCCGCCAAGCAACCATGCACCCAACACCTCGCCAACTTTGCTTGGAATTGACAGGAACATCATGCGTCAATCGCCGTTCATGCCATGATCCGATCGCGGTTCTTCCCGCCGTCCACCCCCTTTTCGGTCGACATATGATGATGGGAATTGAAAAAATGATCATTACCCGTCCAAGCGAATGCGCGATTCATGCCGCCGGGATCATCCCGCCGATTCGCTTCATTTGCGTCACATTGAATCACATCCATTTTCGGGAAATTGCACTTTCATGACAAGATTTCCTCATATTTGTTATGTAAATTTACATAGAAATCGCATGCATCCCCGTCCATGAGCACAAAAAACCCCCGCCCTGTCCGGCGGTCTCACCGCCAGGCAAGGCAGGGGAAGCAGTCACAAACAGCGCCGCTTCAGTGGAACTTCGGCAGCCAGTCGCCGTGCGCCTCGATCAGGTCGTCGCACAGTGCGACGATCTCGTCGAGCGTCAGCTCCGACGCCGTGTGCGGATCGAGCATCGCCGCGTGGTAGATATGCTCCTTCTTCCGCGTGATCGCCGCCTCGATCGTGAGCAGCTGCGTGTTGATGTTCGTCATGTTCAGCGCGGCGAGCTGCGGCGGCAGCGCGCCCACGTACGTCGGCGTCACCCCGCTGGCGTCCACCAGGCAGGGCACCTCGACGCATGCCTCCTTCGGCAGGTTCGTGATCAGCCCGGTGTTCATCACGTTGCCGCCGATCTTGAACGGCACGTCCGTCTCGATCGCCTCGAAAATATACGACGCGTACTCGTGCGTCCGCTCGTGCGTCAGATTGACGTTGTTCACGAGCGACTCCCGCATCTTCTTCCAGCCTTCGATCTGGGCAACACATCGGCGCGGATACTCGTCCAGCGGAATGTTGAACTTCTCGATCAGCTCGGGATACTTGCTCTTGATGAAGTACGGATGATACTCGGCGTTGTGCTCGGAAGACTCCGTCACGTAGTAGCCGAACTTGAACATCAGCTCGAAGCGCACCATGTCGTCGTGCTTTTCCTTCTGCTTCTCCCGCGCCCGCCGCTTGATCTCGGGATACAGGTCCACCCCGTCCTTCGTCACTTCGAGCAGCCAGGCCATGTGGTTGATGCCCGCGATCTTCCACTGCACGCCGGTCGGGTCCATATCCAGCGACTTGAACAGATGCGGCACGCAGGCCTGCACGCTGTGGCACAGGCCGACCGTCTTGACGCCGCCGTAGGTGTTCATGACGTTCGTCAGGACGGCCATCGGGTTCGTGTAGTTCAGGAACAGCGCGTCCGGGCACACCTCCTGGATGTCCCGCGCGAAATCCAGCATGACCGGAATCGTCCGCAGGTTCCGGAAGATGCCCCCGATCCCCACCGTGTCGCCGATCGTCTGGCGCAGCCCGTATTTCTTCGGCACTTCGAAGTCGGTGATCGTGCACGGATCATACCCGCCGACCTGGATCGCGTTGACGATGTATTTCGCCCCGCGCAGCGCCTCCTTCCGGTCGGTGTACGCCTTCACCCGGCACGTGCTGCCGGTCGTCGCCTTCAGATTGTTCAGCATGTTCTCCGAATCTTTCAGCCGTTCGTGGTCGATGTCGAACAGCGCCAGCTCGAACCCCTGCAACGCCGGAGTCAGCATGCAGTCGCCGAGGACATTTTTCGCGAAAACCGTGCTGCCGGCGCCGAGAAACGTGATCTTCGACAACCCTCTCATCCTCCATCGTGAAAGCGGTATTTTTGACTTGATTATACTGCCTTCGATGCAGTCGCAACATGGAAAGATGCCAGCGACATATGGAGAAATGTAGGATGCGCCGAACGGCATTTGACACCTCCTTGCCCCTGTGCTACAATCAGATCACTGATTTAGTAATTCACTAAATCAGTAATTCAATAAACCAAACGAGGCGATCACGCATGAAAATTCCGACCAACCTCAAGCACAAACCGGTCATCATCTGCGAAAACTACGAGAACGTCGACGGCAAATACGCCTATCATTCGGACGCGAAAGGTCTCTCCCTCGGCCTCGCGCAATGGAACGACCGCGGCAAGATCGACATCTCCGCCAAGGTGTGGCGCCACACCGGCGGAAAATGGTCGAGGCAGTCGGAGGAGCTGCCGCTGCATCGCGTGCTCGATCTCGCGATCCTGATCGCGCGTGCCCAGCTCTACTTCCAGGACGCCTACCGGCACGAGAAGCTGTACGACCCGGCCAACCCGCGGATCGACCGGGTCGGCCTTCAGGGCGACGCGATGACGGTGGAAGTGTGCACGGACAACGAAATGATCGACGAAGACATCCGCCTGTTCAACCAGGCGCTGGGCGAGCAGGGCGAACTTCTCGGCGAACGCCTGCGCGTCCTCTCCCGATTGTTGAAAGAGATGGGGTATTTCTGACATGAACGACCGACGCAAGGAACTGATCGAACAGTACAAGCAGATGAAACCCGACATGGGCATCTTCCGGGTCCGCCTGAAGGACGGCGTCAAGTGTTTTCTCGAGACGTCGCAGAACCTGAAGGGCAAGATGAACAGCGTCCGGTTCCAGCTCGAGATGGGAAGCCACCCCAACAAGGAACTGCAGCGGGATTGGAAGGAGTACGGCCCCGACCGGTTCGAATTCGAAGTGCTGGAACTGCTCCCCTATTCGAAGGACGAATCGAAGATCGACTACTCCGAGGAGCTCGAGATCCTGAGACACATCTGGGAAGAGAAGCTGACCGCGGAGCAATTCGAATTCTACCGGATGAAAATTTGACCGCCGCCAGCTCGCATACCGGCCCGACCATGCGACTGCTTCCAAGGTGGTCCGGATAATGAAAACGTATTATAATGAACAAATGACTCTTCGCGAAAGGCGGGCGCAACATGTTGGATCGGAAAGCTTATTTGAGGAAGATCGAGGAGCAGATTGCGAGGGGAAGATTCAAGGACAACTGGGATTCGCTCTCGGCTTTCCAGGCGCCTGCGTGGTACAAGCAAGCCAAATTCGGCATTTTCATCCACTGGGGCGTTTATTCGGTGCCCGCATTCGGCAATGAATGGTACCCCCGCAACATGTACATCCAGGGGTCGAAGGAATACGAACATCACCTTGCCACCTATGGCGAACACAAAAACTTCGGCTACAAAGATTTTATTCCGATGTTCAAGGCCGAAAAGTTCGACGCGGACGAGTGGGCGGAACTGTTCAGCCGGGCGGGGGCCAAATACGTCATGCCGGTGGCCGAACATCATGACGGCTTCCAGATGTACAAAAGCGAATTGTCGCGGTTCAACGCCTATGAGCAAGGACCGCGCCGGGATTTGCTCGGCGAGATGCGGAACGCGTTCGAACGCCGCGATCTGGCCTTCTGCGTCTCCTCCCACCGCGCGGAACACTGGTTCTTCATGTCCCACGGCAAAGCGTTCGATTCGGACATCCGGGAGCCGCTCGCCCGCGGCGATTTCTATTGGCCGGCGATGCCGGAACCCGATCATATGGATCTGTTCGGGTCCCGGCCGAATCAGGAATTCCTGGAGGACTGGCTGCTTCGCTGCTGCGAACTCGTCGATCAATATCGCCCGAAGGTGTTCTATTTCGACTGGTGGATCCATAATGCCGCGTTCAAGCCGTATCTGAAAAAATTTGCCGCCTACTACTACAATAAAGCCGAAGAGTGGGGGCATCCGGTGGTCATCAACTACAAACTTGACGCGTTTATGTTCGGTACGGCGGTTCCCGATGTGGAAAGGGGACAATTTTCGGATCTGAAGCCTTACTGCTGGCAGACCGATACGGCCGTGGCGCGCAACTCCTGGTGTTACACGCCCGACAATGCATACAAAACGCCCCGGGAAATCGTGCAGGACCTGGTGGACATCGTGAGCAAGAACGGCAACCTGCTGCTCAATGTCGGCCCGAAAGCGGACGGCACGATTCCCGATGAAGATCGAAACATCCTGCTTGCCGTCGGCGACTGGCTGCGGGTCAACGGCGAAGCCATTTACGGCACGACGTATTGGCGGACTTACGGCGAAGGACCGACGGAAGTGAAGGAAGGCCAGTTCACGGATGGCGCCGCCAAGCCGTTCACCAGCGAAGACATCCGGTTCACGGTGAAAGGGCGGCATCTGTACGCAACCGTGCTGGCCTGTCCGGAAGACGGAGTCGTGCGCATCCGTTCCTTGCGGGAACGTTCGCCGCATTTCCATGGCATCATCAGGGATATCCAGATCCTGGGCTTTGACGAACGTCCCGAATGGGTACGCAACGATGAAGCGCTGATCTTGCGCACGAGGTCCGTGTCCAGCCCGATGCCGGTCGTGTTCCGGATCTCGATCGATTGAGGAGCCCGGCCTGTACGCGTCCGCCTAAGGCAAGGCTCAACCCGTAGCGGCCGGGCTCACACGCAGCGACCGGGCTCAACCCGTAGCGACCGGAATTTCGATCCGCGATCCGTGCTCCCCGCCGAGATGAACCGTTTGCTCGGCAATCCTCGTCCCGGCGATCCGCGACCATGTGCCGGCGATGTTGGGATGGACGTGATAGGCGGGAAAATTCGACGACGACACGTCGACCCGCAGCCGGGATCCCCTTTTCACCGTCCAGGTGATCGGCCACATGTCGATGACGGCCTCCACCACCTCGCCCGGGGTATAGCCGAGCGGGCTCGACGCGCCGTTGCGGAAGGCGAGGCTGGTGATGCCGTCCCGGATGTTGACGGCCGTTCCGTCCGGGAACACTTCCATGACCTGGACGGTGAAGGCCGTATCTTCCGCGTCGCTGCTGACAAACAGACGGGCGCGTATGCGGCCCGCAATGCGCAAATCTTCTTCGAGCGGCCCGGACAGGAAGCTCAGGACGTCATCCCGCGCTCCCGGGGGAGGCTGGATCACGCTGGCCGGCCGCACCGCTTCCGGGTCGCCGCTCAAATAATGCATGACCGCCGCTCCGCCGCGCGTCGGCACCGGATTGTCCGGGTCATAGCGGTAGGTTGCGGCGGCCGGGCCGTCCTCTTTCTCCGGGGACAGCATGCGCGCCTCCGCGCCTGCCGGCTGCGGCCGCAGATGGTACGTCAGCACGCGGTCGGCCCGAATGCCGTCCCTCCATTCGAGCCAACGGTTCTCCCGGATGATGTAGGTCCGGATGCCGGCGGGAAGGCGCAGCTCCTCCCCTTTCAGATGATGGTCGAACCAGGCCAGCGCCGCATCGCGCTGCCGGGGACCGTAACAGTCATGTCCGGGATAATCCAGGTCCCCGGACACGCTCTCGGTGTGGACCCACGGTCCGACAATGAGCGCGCTTCTCGCCCGCACCTCCTCCGGCAGCTTGTCGAAGCTGAGCAGGGAGGCTTCCAGATTGTGATCGAACCAGCCGGCCGTCATCATGACCGGCACGCGGGTTCGACGGGGTTTCTCCTTCAATTCGGCCCAGAAGCCCGACGCCCAATACGGGCTGTCGGGACTCACTTCCGTCACCCAGTCCCGATACCACGGCAGCTCGCGGCCGAACAGCCGCACGTCCATCTCCACATGGGGACGGACGGCCAGCGCCTCCCTGTACAGTCCGGGACGCCTTGCCGCTTCCGGCACGCCGGAATTGCCGATCGCCCACGAGGTGTAGATGTCGTGCCGGAACATGCCGTTCATGTAATTCTGCCGGTATCGCTCGATGCCGGTGAACCCGATGAACATCGTCTTCACTTCCGGAGGCAGCCGGTCCGCCATGCACCATTGCACGACGCCGCAGTAAGACGACCCGTAGGTGGCCATCTTCCCGTTCATCCAGGGCTGCCGGACGATCCACCCGAGGCTGTCCAGCCCGTCCTGTTCCTCATGCGCGAACGGCACCCACTGTCCTTCCGAAGCTCCCGTCCCCCTGCACTCCTGGATCACGAACGCATACCCGTGACCGGTCCAGAATTTCGCCTGCTCATGCCAGAACGGCAGCATGCCCGGATACGGCGAGCGGCTGAAAATGACCGGCCACGGCCCTTCGCCTTCCGGAACATGCACGTGGGTGGCGAGGCGCACGCCGTCCGACATTTCGACGCGACAAGTCTGGAAGTCCGGCCGGTTCATGGCGCATCCACCTTGAAACAGGCCACGCTGTGCGATTCGCGGACGGGGCGCAGCCGCGGAACGCCTTGCCGGCATTCGTCCGTCGCCAGCGGACAACGGTTGGAGAAGGCGCAACCCACGGGCCGGTTGATCAGGCTCGGCACCTCGCCGCTGATGAGCTTGCGTTCCCGCTTCGCTTCCCTTTCCGGATCCGGGATCGGCACCGCTTCCAGCAACGCCTGGGTATACGGATGCAGCGGATTGTCGTAGAGGGATTTCCAGTCGGCGATTTCCACGATCTGACCCAGATACATGACCGCAATCCGGTCGCTGATGTGACGCACCACCGTCAGGTCATGCGCGATGAACAGATACGTCAGTCCAAGCTCCTCCTGCAAATCTTCCAGGAGGTTGATGATCTGCGCCTGGATGGACACGTCCAGGGCGGATATCGCTTCGTCGCAGACGATAAACGCCGGATTGGTCGCAATCGCGCGCGCGATGCCGAGCCGCTGCCGCTGGCCGCCGCTGAACTCGTGCGGCATCCGGTTCTGCAGGGACGGATCGAGACCGACCAGCCGGAACAATTCGCTGACGCGCTCCTGATATTCCTTCTCGCTCTTGACCAGCTTGAAGTTGCGCAGCGGTTCCCCGACGATGTCGCCCGCCCGCTGCCGCGGATCGAGGGAGCCGTACGGGTCCTGGAAGATCATCGTGATGTCCCGCCGGAGGCTCCGCTTTTGCTTCTCGGGCATCTGGTGCCATTCGTTGCCCCTGAACAGGATGCTGCCCGCCGTCGGCTCGATCAGCCCCATCACGGTTCTGGCCAGCGTCGATTTTCCGCAGCCGCTTTCGCCCACGAGCCCGAAGGTTTCGCCCCGGTGGATCTTGAAGGAGACGCCGTCGACCGCGGCCAATTCCCCCGCTTTTCTGCGAAGAATGCCCTTGAGGATCGGGTACGACACCTTCAGGTCGCGGATCTCCAGGATCACGTCCTGCCGGACCAGCTCACGGGGATCTTTCAGTTTGCGCACCGCTTCCACGGTCTGCTTCACGGGTACGGTCGACTTGTCGACGTCCCGGTGGCAGGCCGTCTGATGCCGGTCTTCGCCAGGCACGTCCCGAAGCTTCGGGGAAGGCTCGGTGAAGCAGGCTTCCGTCGCGTACATGCAGCGCGGCGCGAACGCGCAGACTCCCGTGCGGTATCTCAGGTCCGGCGTCACCCCTTCGATGGGCACGAGCCGGCGCTCCTTGGGATCGCTCAAACTCGGCACGGCCCGGAGCAGACCGATCGTGTACGGATGGCGGGGATTGTTGAAGATATCCCGGCAGGTGCCCGATTCCACGATTTCTCCCGCGTACATCACGTAAATGCGATCCGCGTACCGGGCGACGATGCCCAGATTGTGCGTGACCAGCACGAGCGAGGTCCCGGTTTTCTTGACCAGATCCCGAAGCAGCTCCAGAATCTGCGCCTGCGTCGTCACATCCAGCGCGGTGGTCGCTTCGTCGGCGATCAGAATCTTCGGATTGCAGGACATCGCCATCGCGATCATGATGCGCTGCCGCATGCCGCCGCTGAATTGGTGGGGATAGTCGTCCACCCGCGACTCCGCGTCCGGAATGCCGACCTGCGTCAGCAGTTCGATCGCCCGTTGCCGGGCTTGCTTGCGATTCATGTTCAGATGGAGCATGACCGATTCCTCGATCTGTCTGCCCACCGTCATGACCGGATTGAGCGAAGTCATCGGCTCCTGGAAGACGACCCCGATTTTCCCCCCGCGAACGCTGCGGATTTCCTTGCTGTTCTGCTTGTGCTTCAGCAAATCTTCGCCTTCGAACAGGACCTGGCCGCCGGCAATCCTGCCGGGAGGCATCTCGATCAGTTGCAGCCCGGAGTACTGGGTGACGGATTTCCCGCTGCCGCTCTCCCCGACGAAAGCGACGATCTCCCCTTCCTCCAGCGTGTAAGACACCTTGTTTACGGCTTTCAGGATGCTGTCGTCCTTGCGAAATTCCGTCTCCAGCTCATGGACTTCCAACAAATGTCCCATAGGATCCTCCCTACCGTTGATCAGTCTTCTACAGCGCTCCCCTCAACCGCGGATCCAATGTGTCGCGCAGCGCGTCCCCCACGACGTTGAACGCCAGGACGACCAGAATGATCGCCACGCCGGGAGCCAGGGACAAGAGCGGCAAGGTGCGGAGATGGTTGTAACCGTCGCTGATCATCGCGCCCCAGGAAGCGGTGGGCGGATTGATGCCGAGCCCGAGGAAGCTCAGGGAGGCTTCCGTCAGGATGGCCATGCCCAGATTCATGGTCATGAGGACAATAATCGGAGACAGGCAGTTCGGCAAGATGTGCTTGAACATGTTCCTGATTCTGCCCGTACCGCTGATGACCCCCGCCGTCACATAATCAAGCTGCTTGACGCTTTTCACCTGGCCGCGCGTAAGGCGGGCGTAGGACGGCATCATGCCGAGTCCGATCGCCAGCATGACGTTGCCCAGTCCTTTGCCGATCAAGGCGGCGATGAAGAGCGCCAGAATGATGAGCGGAATGGACATCATCACGTCAATGCAGCGCATGATGACGCTCTCGGTTTTGCCGCCGACATACCCCGCCACCAGCCCGAGCATCATGCCGATCGAGCCCGCGATCGCGACGGAGACAAACCCGACGGCAAGCGACACCCGCGAACCGTAAATGATTCTGGAAAGCACATCCCGTCCCAATGCGTCCGTTCCCAGCCAGTGATCGGAAGAAGGCGGTTTCAGCGCATTGCGCAGATCGGGCGCGTTGGGCTCGTACGGCGCGATCAACGGCGCCAGAAGGGCCGTCAACATCGCGATGATCAGAACGGCCAGACTGACCATGACCGTCTTTCTGGAAAGCAGTGTTTTCCAGAACTGCCTCGCCCGGGACGATTTCGGTGCGGCAACCGAGGACGCGCCTGGCATGACAGCACCCGGGGAACCCGTTTCCGCCTCATTCATCATGGTTGTCATGAACCGGCAATCCTCCTTACGAAATTCTGATCCGCGGATCGATGTACCCGTAGGCGATGTCGACCAGCAAATTGCACAGCGAAATTCCGCCGGCAATGACCAGCACCGCGCTTTGCACGAGCTGATAATCCTTGTTCAGAATCGCGGTGATCAACATGCTTCCCATTCCGGGTATGACAAAGACCTGCTCGATCAATACCGATCCGCCCAGCATATACCCCAGCTGCATGCCCATGACGGTGACGACGGGAATGAGCGCGTTGCGCAGGGCGTGCACGTAAATGACGCGCCGCTCGCCCAGGCCTTTGGACCGGCCGGTGCGGATGAAGTCCTGCCGGATGATTTCCAGCATGGCCGACCGTGTCTGTCTGGCGAATACCGCCATCGGTCCCAGAGCGAGCATGGATACCGGCAGGACCATGCGCCTGACGGCCAATGCGAAATCCTCGCTCGGGAACGTGAACCCCTGCACGGGCAGCCAACCAAGCGTCAGGCTGAAAATGTAGACACACAGGATACTGAGCCAGAATGTCGGCGTGGCCATGCCAATGTTGGCGAGCACGGTGATGAAGGAGTCGACCCACCTGCCCCGGTAAATGGCAGCCATGATGCCGAGAAACATCCCGATGGTCACGGCGATGACAAACGCGGGAATCGCGATGGTCAGAGTCACCTTCAGTTTGGCCAGAATGAGCGGCCCGATGTCCTGTCGGTAGACGAGCGAATCGCCGAACTCTCCCTTGAACAGGTTGCCGGCCCACTTGAAATACTGAACCGGCAGCGGCAAGTCCAGACCGAATTGCTTCTTGTAGTGATCGATCTGCTCGACGGAAGCATCCGGGCCGAGGAACATCAATACGGGATCTCCCGGCATCAGGTGCATGATGCTGAACACCAGCACGGTGACCAGAAGAATGACCACGATTGTCTGCAGTACCCTGCGGATGATAAATGTCACCATCTCATGCTCCCCATTCGATAACTTGATGTGAAGATAGACCGGTGAATGCCGGCCAAACCCTTGCCGACATTCACCGGAACTATGCAATCACCGGCGTCGCGCGCGCCCTTACTTGTCGAGCCAGACGTTGTCGGGAGTCCAGAACGCGTTGTGCGTCACACCGAAACCGTCGTCCTTGACATACTTTTGCTTGATGAAAATGCCCATCGGAATATAGAGCGGCTTGCCCACAATGGCGTATTCATCGTAGACCAGTTTTTGCAGCTTGTGCGAAGTTTCGGTCTTCACCTGCATGTTCGGCGCCTTCTGGTTCTCTCTGAGCAGCTCAAGCACATCTTCCGGATGGATGATGCCCTTCGCGTAGAACGCGCCGTTGGGATCGAGATGGCGGAACATGTACAGGCCCAGGTCCGGTTGCACCGAGTGGAAATGGCCCATCAGGCCGCCTTCCCACGTGCTGAAGTAGAGCGATTGAACCTGCGCTTCGTCGACGACGATCAGCTCGGCGTCGATGCCGACTTGCGCCAGATAGCTTTGGATGGCGGTGAAGACGTCCTTCGTGTTCAGACCGGAGAACAGCTTCGTCTTGAATCCGTTCGGGTATCCGGCCTCCGCCAGAAGCTGCTTCGCCTTCTCCGGATCATACGGAAAACCTTCGACTTCCGGATTGAACGTGTAGGCTTCCCTCGAACCCCATTGGTTGGTCGTCTCCCAATAGCCTTTGCCGAACGTTTCGGCGAGGGCGACTTCGTCGATGGCGTGCGCCATCGCCTTGCGGACCCGCACGTCCGCAAACGGCGAGCCTTCGGTCACACTGTCGGGAATGAGCCCGACGCCGACGGCGCCGATGCCGTTCTTTTGCAGCACATAGTCGAATTCGCCCGACTTGATCAGTTCATCCGCCAGGTCGACGTTGCCGGCCTGAATCAGGTCGACTTCTCCGGCCCTCAGGGCGGACGCGGCCGTGTTGGCGTCTTCGATGATCAGGAGTTCGATCCGGTCCACCTTCGGCTCTCCGGGTTCCCAATAGTCGGGGTTTTTCTTGTAGGTCACCGAGACGTTCATGTTCCATTGGTCGAGCAGGAACGGACCGGTGCCGACCGGATTGGTATACGCCCATTCCTTGCCGTTCGCTTGCACCGCGGTCGGCGACACGTGACGGACGAAGAACCCGATCGCTTCCAGGGAGCTCGAGTTCCAGTCCTTCAGACGGATCAGCAGCGTATGGTCGTCGATGACTTCCATCGAAGCGATGTTTTCCGTTTCCGTGCGCTTGTTCTCGATGTACTGCTCGATGTTCCATTTCACCGCTTCCGCGTTGAAGTCGGTGCCGTCATGGAACTTGATGCCTTGCTTGAGCTTGAACGTGATCGTCGCCGCTTCGGCGTCGGTCTCCCAGCTCTCCGCGAGCCACGGCACATGGTTGCCCTTCTCGTCGAAATGGAGCAGCGACTGGACGACCGGGTCAAGGAACGGCAGCGGACCGTTGTTGGTCACTTCCGCGGGATAACCGATAATTCTGGGGTTCAGCGGAAGCGCGACCCTCAGCACGCTCTCTCCGCTCTTGCCGCCGCCGCTTTGCGCATCGCCGCCGCTTTGCGCGTTGCCGCCGCTTGTTTCCGACGTTCCGGCGGAACTGCCGCCCGAAGACGAACCGCTGTTTGAGCTCTTGCCGCCGCTGCAGGCGGTCAACACCAGCAACAGCGCCAACATTGCCATCGCAACAATCTTCAGCTTCCTGAACCTGTTCATGCTTGATCCTCCCTGTTTGTCTGTGTTGTTTATCATTGAAGACGGCGGATTAATACGCATCCAGAATCAGATCGTCCGCCACCATCAACTCGGGTTCCGTGCAGGCGCGAATGTCATCCACGGTATAGCCCGCCGCCGCTTCCCGCAGCAGCAGTCCGTCCGGCGTCACATCGATGACGGCCCGTTCGGTGATGATCCGGTTCACGACCCCCTGTCCGGTGAGGGGCAGCGAACACTCGCGCACAATCTTCGGGGAGCCGTCCTTGCTGACATGCTCCATCACCACGATGACGCGCCTCGCGCCATGGACCAGATCCATCGCGCCGCCCATGCCCTTGACCATTTTGCCGGGAATCATCCAGTTGGCCAGATCGCCCCGCTCGGACACTTCCATGCCGCCCAGGATGGCGACGTCGAGATGTCCCCCGCGGATCAGGGCGAACGATTCCGCGCTGTCGAAGTAGGCGGCGCCGGGGACCGCCGTGACGGTCTCCTTGCCCGCGTTGATCAGATCCGGGTCGACTTCCGCTTCCGTCGGATACGGGCCGACGCCCAGCAGGCCGTTCTCGGAATGGAGCATCACCTGTTTGTCCGGTGAAATGAAATTCGCCACGAGCGTCGGGATGCCGATTCCCAGGTTGACGTAATTCCCGGAGGCGATCTCCTTCTCCGCTCTTCTGGCCAGCTTCTCTCTCAAGGCCGCTCGATCCGCGCTCATGATCCTCTCCTCGCTTTCCGCTGGTTGAATCTCTTCGGCACTTGCCGGTTTTTCCGGTTCAGCGGTTTCGGCCCGCCGGCGTCATGCCCGCACCGTTCGCCGCTCGATCCGCTTTTGCTGCCGGCCGACGATGAGCCGCTGCACGTAGATCCCCGGCGTATGAATCGCGTCCGGGTCCAGCTCGCCCGTCTCGCACAGCTCCTCCACCTCGGCGATCGTGACGGCGCCGGCCGCGGCCATGATCGGATTGAAGTTGCGGGCCGTCTTGTTGTAGACCAGATTGCCCATGCGGTCCGCCTTCGCCGCGCGAATCAGGCTGAAATCGGCCCGGAGCGCTTCTTCCAGCACGTACGCCTTGCCGCCGAACTCGCGCACTTCCTTGCCTTCGGCGACCGGCGTGCCGACGCCCGCCGGCGTGTAGAACGCCGGGATGCCCGCGCCGCCGGCGCGGATTTTCTCCGCCAGCGTCCCTTGCGGAATGAGCTCGACCTCGATTTCCCCGGCCAGCACCTGGCGTTCGAACTCCTTGTTCTCGCCCACATACGACGCGATGATCTTGCGGATTTGCCGCTTCTGAAGCAGGAGGCCGAGCCCCCAGTCGTCCACGCCGCAGTTGTTGGAGATGATGGTCAGATCCCGGACTTCCCGTTCGGCCAGCGCCAGGATCAGGTTTTCCGGGATGCCGACGAGGCCGAATCCGCCGATCATGAGCGTGGCGCCGTCCGGGATGTCGCTGATCACGTCAAGAAACGAATCGTATACCGGTTTCATCCGTCATCCTCCTCGCGTTTCAGTCCGGCCGTTCCACCACGGCGGCAATGCCCTGTCCGCCGCCGATGCACAAGGCGGCGAGGCCGTACCGGACGTTCCGCCGGTTCATTTCGTGCAGCAGCGTGACCAGGATGCGCGCGCCGCTGGCGCCGATCGGATGACCCAGGGCGATGGCTCCGCCGTTGACGTTCACGATCGCCGGGTCCAGATCCAGTTGTTTCTGGCAGGCCGCCATTTGGGCCGCGAACGCTTCGTTCAGTTCGGCCAGGCCGATGTCGGCGAGGCCGATTCCGGCCATGGCGAGCGCCTTGCGGATGGCCGGGACCGGCCCGAGACCCATGACGGCCGGATCGACGCCGGCGGAAGCGACGGCCCGGATGACGGCCAGCGGCCTTGAGCCGAGCTCCCGCGCCTTCTCCGCCGTCGTGATCACGACAGCGGCGGCCCCGTCATTAATGCCGGACGCGTTGCCCGCGGTCACCAGGCCGTCCGCCTTGAACGCCGGACGCAGCTTGGCGAGCGCTTCCATGGTCGTGTCCGGACGGGGATACTCGTCTTGTTCGAACGGGACCGTCCGGCCGCCGCGCGCCGGGACGTCCACCGGCACGATCTCATCCCGGAACCGCCCGGCCTCGATGGCCGCCGCCGCTTTGCGCTGGCTTTCGCAGGCGATCCGGTCCAGCTCTTCCCGGGTCAGGCCGAACCGCTCGCACAGGTTCTCCGCGGTGATGCCCATATGGTAATCGCCGAAGGAGCACCACAGGCCATCCTGAATCATGGTGTCGATGAGCGTCTGGTGGCCCATGCGCAAGCCGCTCCGCGCGTCCCGGATCAGATGGGGAGCCCGGCTCATGTTCTCCATTCCGCCCGCGACGACCGTCGTCTGATCGCCGCAGCGGATGGCCTGCCACGCCATTTGAACCGCCTTCAATCCCGAACCGCACACCTTGTTGACGGTTACGGCCGGCGTCTCCTGCGGAAGCCCCGCCGCCAGGGCGGCCTGGCGCGCGGGATTCTGGCCTTCCCCGGCCTGCAGGACATGGCCCATGATGACTTCGTCCACCGCGGCCGGATCGATCCCGGCCCGTTCGACGGCGGACCGGATGACGACCGCTCCGAGGCTCGCCGCGGGCACGTCTTTCAGGCTGCCCATGAACTTGCCGATCGGCGTTCTGACAGCGCTTGCAATCACCGCTTCGGTCATGGCATTCAACTCCTCTCGTCGACGATCGGAATCTCGATCCGGGACGGGTATCGCCCGCCGAGATGCACCGTCTGGTTGGCGATCCGGAATTCCGACTGGAGCGCCCAGCATCCGGACGTGTTCGAATGGGCGTGGTAAGCCGGGAAGTTCGATGAAGTGACATCCAGCCGGAGCCGGCAGCCCTGGCGCACCGTCCAGGTGATCGGCCACAGTTCGATCTCCACTTCCACCACTTCGCCGGGAGCGTATTCGACCGGCCGCTTCGCGCCGTTGCGCCAGGACAGGCTGGTGATGCCGTCCCGGATGTTGTAGGCGGCGCCGTCCGGCGTCACCTCCATCAGATTCACGGCGAAGGCCGTATCCGGCGCGTCGGAGCTGACATGCAAACGGACCGTGACGCTGCCGGCGATTCGCAGGTCCTCCTCCAGCGGATCGGTGATGAAGCTGATGACGTCGTCGCGGTATCCGGGCGGTTCCTGAAGCAGGCTGGCCGGCTTCGGCGCGTCCGGCGCGCCGGAGAGATACCGGAGCAGACCCGCTCCGCCGCGCGTCGGCACCGGGTTCGACGGATCGTACCGGTAGCCGATCCGGCATTCCCGCGAATCCGGCGCTTCGGCCATCCGGTGCGGCGCCTGGTCTCCGCCCGCCAGGTACAGGACGCGTCGGCCGTTCGCCTCGAAGCCGTCCGTCCAGCGGCGCCAGCACCCTTCCCGCACCACGTAGACAAGCGTCTCGCCCGCCGGCGGCGCCTCCTTGCTCCCCCTGAGGTGATGGTCGAACCAGCGGATCGCTTCGGCCATCAGGTTGAGCTCCCCGTCCGGATATTCCAGATCCCCGGAAGGCGCGAGCGTATGCACCCACGGTCCGACGATCAGGCGGCTCATCGCACGGGTGCCCTGCGGCAATTTCCGGTAGTCCCTGAGCATGCCGTCCAGATGGTGGTCGAACCATCCGGCCGCCATCAGCACGGGCGTCTGGATGTACTTCGGGATTTCCCGCAGCTCGGCCCAGAATCCGTTGCTCCAGTAATCGTCCAGCGGGCTCGTGCTGGTGATCCATTGCCGGTACCAGGGCAGCCGCTTTCCGAACAGCCGCTCATCCATTTCGATGTGCGGCCGGACCGAGACGGCCCGCGCGAACAGATCCCGCGGGTCAAGCGGCTCGGTTCCCGCGTTCTCGAGCGCCCATCCGGTGTAGACATCCATCCGGAACATGCCGTTCATGTAGTGGCTCCTGAACCGCTCCGTCGAGTAGCCGGACAGCACCATCGCCTTCACTTCCTGCGGGAAGCGGTCCGCCATCGCGAGCTGCACGGCGCTCAGATACGAATGCCCGTAGGTGCCGATGTTGCCGTCCATCCATGGCTGCCTGATGATCCAGTCGATCGTGTCGAGTCCGTCCAGGCGCTCGTTCACGAAGGGCGTCCATTCGCCTCCGGACTTGCCCGTTCCGCGGCAGTCCTGCACGACCGCGGCATAGCCGTACTCGTTCCAGATGGCGGCCGTCACCTCGAGCATCGGCACCGTTCCGGCGTACGGGTTGCGGATGAGCACGACGGGCCAGGGCCCCGAACCTTCCGGCAGGTATACGCGGGTGTACAGTTCCGCGCCGTCGCGCATGGCTACCCGGTATTCGCGCATCTGCCCGGCTTCGTGTCTGGGCTCGGGCAATCCCTGTCTGAGCCGGGAGACGAAAAGATCAAGTTCAGCCACCGTCATTCCCCCTCGAATCGGTCATCGTTACCGCGAGTTATTCATCCGGTTCGCGACAGCGCTTGCAAAATGAACGCCGAAGCCTCCGACAGTTTCGGCATGTCGACGCCCGTCCGCACCTCCATCGCGTACAGCATGCGGACCATGTCATCGGTGGACACGTTCCCCGCGGCGCCCGGCGCGTAGGGACAGCCGCCGAGCCCGCCGCAGGACGCATCGAACGTACGGATGCCCATCTGCAGCGCGACGACCGTGTTGGCCAGCGCCAGACCGTTCGTGTTGTGAAAATGGAGGGCGATCCTGTCCGGCGGTATGCGCCGGAGCAGCTCCGTCAACACCGCCTCCACCTGCCGGGGATTTCCGACGCCGATCGTGTCGCCGAGCGACACTTCGCCGACGCCCATCTCGAGCAGCTCCTCCGTCAGACGGACGACCTGTTCGACGGAGACCGCCCCTTCATAGGGGCAGCCGAACACGGTGGACAGATAGCCCCTTACCGTCTTGCCCGCCGCCTTCGCCGCCGCGGTCACTTCCCTGAGCACGGGCAACGTCTCGTCGATCGACTTGTTGATATTCTTGCGGTTGTGCGTTTCGCTGGCGGACATGAACACCGCCGCTTCGTCGATGTTCCCGCGCAGCGCCCGCTCCAGTCCGCGCATGTTCGGAACCAGCGCGGCGTAGGTGACGCCCTCGCGCCGGCGAAGACCCGCGGCGACCTCCTCCGCGTCGGCCAGCGGCGGGATCCACTTCGGACTGACGAACGAGGTCGCCTCGATGTAAGTGAGGCCGGCGTCCGCCAGACGGTCGATCCATTCCAGCTTGACGGCTGTCGGGACGAATCCCGGTTCGTTCTGCAGGCCGTCGCGCGGGCCGACTTCCCGTATCCGCACATCATCGGGCCAACGGATCGCCATGGTCATTCCGCTCCTCCGTATGCCGCCGCGCCGGAACGGTTCGCTTCCCGCACGACGCCCCGCTCCGCCAGTTCGGCGATATCGCTTTCCGAATAGCCCAGCTCCTGCAGGATATCCCGGGTATGCTGCCCCAGCAGCGGCGGCGATTGTCTGACCTTCACTTCGCGCTCGGAATACCAGATCGGCGCCCGGATGACCGGCAGCTTCCCGAACACCGGATGATCGACTTCCTCGATCAGGCCATGGTCGCGGATCAGATCGCTCGTCACCAGCTGCTCCACGTTCCAGATCGGTCCGTGCAGCACGCCGCGCGACCCGAGGATTTCGCACCATTCGTCCGTCGTCCTGGTCGAGAAGATGTCGTTGAGCCGCGCGGTCAGCTCCCCGCGGTGCCGCAGGCGCAGCTGATTCGTGCGGTAATCTTCGTGATCCGCCAGCTCCGGACAGCCGATCGCCTCGCAGAACACGCGCCAGGCGTCGTCGCTCTGCGCGCCGGCCATGAGCCAGCCGTCCTTCGTCGGGAACGCCTGATACGGAACAACCTCCGCATGCTGATTCCCGTGCGGCTTCGGCGACTCGCCGGTGGCGACGTACTGCGCGAACCGGGTGGACAGGTTGAACACCATCGTGTCGATCAGATTAATCCGGATCTGCTGGCCGATCCCCGTCCTTGCCCGATCCACCAGAGCCGCGCAAATGGCTCCGAACGCGATGTAAGCGGTTGAATTGTCGGCGATGGGGACGCCGACCAGCATCGGTTCTCCGTCCTCCTTCCCGGTGAGGCTCATGACGGCCCCCATGCCCTGCACGATCGGGTCCATGCCCGGCCGGCGGACGTATTCGGGCGTGTCCCCGAACGCCGATATGGAACAGTAAATGATCCCCGGATTGATCTTGCGGATCTGCTCATAGCCGACTCCCAGCTTGTCGCAAGTTCCGGGGCGGTAGTTCTCGATGATCACGTCGGCATCGCGGGCGAGCTGATGGACGATGCGTACGCCCTCGGGATCCTTGAGGTTGATCGCGATCGAACGTTTCCCGTGATTGTAAGCCGCGAACAGATAACTTTCGCCATCTTTGAAATGGCCGCCGGCCTTCCGGACCTGATCGCCCTGCGGCGGCTCGATTTTGATGACATCGGCGCCCAGGTCGGCCAGGATGTTGGCGCAGTAGGGGGCGACCAGCCAGTGCGCGATCTCGATCACCTTGATGCCTGACAGCGGTCCCATTTTGCTCTTCCTCCTGCCTGTGCGAATCTCTCCGACTCCCTTATGGCACATTGTAGATATAGACACCTCTTATGTGAAATACTAAAATATAATAATTGAATAGGAATTGCCTATGAATAATGAGACGGGGGTGAACACGACATGCGAACGGAACAATTGCAATACTTCGTGGAAGTGGCCCGCCAACGTTCGTTCTCCCTTGCGGCCGAGAAATTGCACATTGCCCAGCCGAGCATCAGCCAGGCGATCAAAAACCTGGAACAGGAGCTGAACGTGCAGTTGTTCCAAAGGTCGCGGGCGGGCGTCCACCTGACGTCCATCGGCCGTTCCCTGCTTCCGAAAGCGCAGCAGATTCTGAATCTGGTGGATGAATTTTGCGAAGAGGCGCGCACCGAGACCGATCAGATGGAAGGACGGGTGAACATAGCCGCCATTCCGAGCATCGTCAACACGTTTATCGGCGAGACGCTGTTCCGGTACAAGAAGGAACATCCCCATGTCCGCCTGGAAGTCAAGGAAGCGGGCACGAACCAGATCGTGCAGGAGGTGCTGGCCGAACAGGTGCATGCCGGCGTCGTGTCCTGCCAGCCCGGCGAGACGTTCGACCCGCGCATCGAGTTCACTCCGCTGTTCAGCGGAACCTATGTCGTATACATCGGAAAGCATTCCTCCATTCCGCTGCAAAACCCGGTCCCCCGCGAGCTGATCGCCCGCCAGCCGCTGATCGCCCTGCAGAACGAATACCGGCAGGTGGACTATCTGCGGAGGCTGCTCGGCACGGATGATCTGAACATCCTGGTGTCCCTCGGCTATACGGAAGCGGCCAAAAGAATGATCAGCGAAGGGATTGCCATCGGATTCTATCCCGATTTCTCGATCGGATCGGATCCCTACGTCCAGTCCGGAGACATCATCCCGCTTGACATCGCGGACAACGAGCTCACCCTCCAATTCGGCTGGATCCGATCCCGGCAGCAGCGCTTCCCGCTCGCCGCCCGCAAGTTCATCCGGGTGCTGAAGGAAGTGATCGACTCGGCCAGATAAGCCGGATAAGCAGGATGACGGAGGCCGTGCCCATCAAAAATCGGCCGCCCCGGATTGCCGCGGTTCCGGCACTCCGAAGCGGCCGATTGCGCTTGACGGAAGGCAAATGCGCCTCAGCGCCCGCGCACGCTCACATCGGCACGCTCACGTCGAAGACACGAGACGGTTCAATTGCGCCAGCATGTCGTCCAGATCCAGTCCGGCATTCGCATTGAAGTTCACGACGTTGCGCAGCGGCATGTACTTCATGAACGCTTCGAGCATTGCCGCGACTTCTTCCGAAGGCGCCGGTCCGAACGGCGAATGCTTCTGCAGCAGCTCCTTCACGAACGGCGCCGTCCGCTCGTCCGCCAGCAGATCGCCGATCAGCGTGTTGCGGTGAATCTCCCAGGACAGGGACACGGTCGATTCGACATACA